>JAEEGJ010002335.1_pt1 | contig 105424 bp, 91 predicted proteins | sample 8958761 | NCBI WGS metagenome assembly JAEEGJ01 (sample SAMN16246546, study PRJNA631951) | gut metagenome | biome: gut microbiome; feature: rumen; material: RS-attached | host: Bos | place: Iran: Karaj | collected 2018-10 | reverse complement strand
AGCCCGCTGTGATATAATAATATAGTCGCAGATGTTACTGCATTATATATCGCGGTGTGGAGCAGCTAGGTAGCTCGTCGGGCTCATAACCCGAAGGTCGTTGGTTCAAATCCAGCCGCCGCAACCATATTGGCGTGACTAAAAGAATGACACGCACTGAAAAGCCTGATTTATCTGGCTTTTTTTCTACCCTAGTGTTGAGTGAAAAATTGAAAAACTGAGGGATGACATTGCAATATTTAGGCAGTTTTGGAGGATTTGAACTGCCACAAAGGCAGTTTTTATACCACTCATAGGTCTAAGCACAGGCAAATCTCAGTTTTTCAGAGAAAAATAGTACACAAAGTTTCGGATTCGGTTTTGGTGGTTTTCACGAAATGTGAAAACGCTGAATCGAGTCCTTTTTTATTTTTTTCAAAACAAATGATAGAATGCCTATCAGCGATTTGTGAGCCGTTTTCGACGGCAGCAGTGGCAGGTTGGGAAACTACGTCGCCGAGGAAAGATAAAGCCGCTGTGGACGATTTGTGAGCCTCCAGTGGCAGATACATAGACAAGCAGATCACGCCTGCTGTCTATAGAATAATTCTTTCAGGAGGAAGAAAATATGAACAAATGATAGATGATTATATCTATTTTTTTTATAATCATCAGCACATTCAACTCAAAGCAAAACCGGCTCCGCTTAAGTTGCGAAGCCAGTTTGTTGCATAAACTTTTTAGTGACTATCATTCAAACTGTTTGTAATGTCAGTACAAAATGAAACGGTTCAATCAAACACAGCTGTCTTTTATGTAGTTCGAATTATTATACTGCTAATACTGCCTGTTGATTTTCGTTAATGTGCTTGTCAACTTTGCTTTTCTCGTCAAGCCATTCTTTTGACGGTGACTGCAATTTATTGATAAACGGAATGCATCTGTTATTAATGAATGTTTCCAGAGGATCTTCAGGCTTTTTCTTTGGAATGAATATCAAAATTACAGCTATTACAATTCCGACTATAGAAGCAATTGTACCGACAACAGGTATTGCAGCAAATACTCCGCTTGTAAGGAAGAGAGAGCCGACTTCTGCTAATAATCCGATACCGATTGAAATTGTTTCCATTATTTGAAGCGTTTCAACTAGTGGACTTTCTCCGCTTTGGAATGCAAGAACGGTTTCGTATATCTCTACTGCCAGTGCTACTGCCATCATCGCTATATTCATTGCCTTGCCAGCTATCCTTGAAACCTTAGCAAATTTAGTAATACTTTCTGCAGCTTCTTCTGCTTTTCCACATTTTGATATTAATTCAGATGTGAATTTTCCCATTTCATTTATGGAATTTTCTACTTTAGTGCTTCCATATAATACGTTAAATACATCTTTTTCACCTTCAATACCATTAATAATTACATGTTCTTCTCTCATCAGATTTCCTATTGATTTTGACAAGTTTTTGCAGGCTGCATAAACTGTAACATCTTTAATTGCAGATACTGCAATTAAAACAGTATTAGATATTATTGCTCCTTTTTCAAAATCTGACAGGTCATTCCAACGTGAAAATCCAGAAAATACTGTTATTAAGCCGCATGAATATATAACTGTAGTAAGCAACTTCGGAAGACAAGGAAATTTTTTATAGAGCTTACTTACGCAGGTTATAACATCTCCTGCATTTATTTCAGACAAGCTGAAAAGTGTTTCTGCTAAATCTGCTGAAATTGAAGATATATTCTGTATCATTTCTGATGCATCTTTGTAATTCAGACTCTGTGCATAATCTTCTATTTCTTTTTTAGCTTCTGCATACATTTCATCTGTCCAGTCAGTAAATTTCTTATTATTCAGATTATCGAAATATACCTTGAAAAAATCCTCAACTACTTTTGAAATGTAATCTACAGATGCATTCTCTTTTCCGTCAGGGAATAGAACATTTTCAAATGCATAAAACAGAATTCCGTCTTCAACAAATTTATGAAGTGCTGCACCATAGGAATATAATTTATTTTCTTCATTATTATTCTTTTCGTCATGCGTTGTATTACTTATGTCGATATGAGGACTCTGATCAAGTATGTCAAGTATAGTACATAAATGATTAATACGGGTATTATCAGGATCAACAAGATTTGATGTTATAAGTCCGTTGAGGACATTTGGTGATATACAGTATTCATAAAGCTCTTTTGCCCATTTTGCACCGTCATCATTTATATATTTATTAAGTCCCGGAACATTTCTTGAATATAAATGCGGATAAATGCTGTTTGTTGAATATTTATAGCCTTTCTGAGATGACATACAGTTTTGATCTGTTCCCTGTAAATAAAACTTTAATTTATTTTCAGAATCCGGAGCATTATTAATCAGATCCCTGTATTTTTTAAAGTCATCACCCGGAGTTTTTGAGTAAGAATAGCTTATATATGACAGAGCAAATTCATTAATAAAGAAATCTGAATATTGCTCTGCTAAATTAGCTTCATCGGTAGTAAGGTCATTTGCCTCAGTACCGACTGTCGGCTTTGTGATACCTATATATTTGGATACATCATCGTTACTATTATATGCTACATGAGCAGACATTTTTATAAGCTTATCAAGACTTGCTGAATGAATTGCCGAAACATCCTCAGGCTGTGAAAGGTTAAAAAGATCATGTACATTTAGTTCGTCTTGAGAATTCAAAAAGCATATTTCATCTGAATCAGGATAGTTGCAGGCAGTCATTTTGTTATTCATACTGTAAAAAGCAGCTTTTTCTTTCAGAGCTTTTTTCTTATTTGCAATGTTTTCTTCCAGGGAGCCGAAAATAGTGCCAATATTGTTTTCTTCTTGTGCTTCTATGTTGTTATAACCGCAGCCTTTTACAGATTCAAAACTTGTGTCGAATGAAAACTGGCACATTTTAACTTCGCTGTTTTGAAGAGGAATAAATTGAAGCATTGCAGCACTCTTAAACTGAATTCTACTTGCAAGATTGTGCTCGGAGTCGATAAAGTAGGAGATTGACTTGCCTGTATCATATGAACTGGCAGCTTCATCCATTACCTGCTCACCATTTTCGTTTATATATTTCATTTTCCATCGTCCAACAGGGTAAAGTACACCGTCTTTGGCTTCATATCCCATTTCAAATGTTCCAAAATCAATGACTTCTCCGTTTTCGTGTGGCTGATATTTCATTGTATATTTGTTTGTGCTTGTGGATAAGAAAGAGAATATATTCTTGCCTCTTTTTATTATTCCTTTACCGTATAAGCCATGCTCATACATACGGAGGATGCCTATTTCTTTTTCGCCGTTTTCAACTACACGCTTCCAGTAATAATTACCATCATTTATATAGAGTTTTACAGGTGTATCTTCTGAATCATCAAAGAAAATATGGTTGTTTACAATATGGATTTTTGAGCAGACAGAATCTCCAGACAAAGCGTATATCTTCATTCCGATGCTGTCTATGCTCATTAATGCATTATCATCAGGTCTGAAAGATTTCAGTGGCACAACTCCGTTGGCTATATTTTCATTTTCGAGCATATCTGTCAAATAATTAATTGTTTCTTTTCCAAAGGCATTTTGTAGGTCTTTACGGTTGTTTTTAACAAATCTTCTGAAATCTCTGTTTGCAAAGACGTTTTTTGAACGTGATAATGAATCATTTATATTTTTCATTGTTATTTCAGGATAGTTTACATAGCAGACATATCCGTTTTCAGTGGTGTACGACTTGTATCCATCGGAAATATGTATATCATAGCAAAGCTTGTTATTTTCAGCGATATTTATTTTTTCAACCTTTACCATTTCTTCTTTTATACTTCCGTCAGGCTGCTGAATATGCTTAATAACAATATCTCCTATTTTTAACTTTGATACCTTGATCTTGCTGTTGATTTTCAGGGCTTGCTGAGGCATAGGGCATTTATATCCGTCGATGGTAAGGATCATATGATCAAGCGACATAAACGGTTCATCGTTATTAATTGAATAAAGGAAAAGAACGTGATTGTTGAAGATGATTTCACCTGAATATTCAGACGGCATTAGTTTTTCTGATAAAAGCATATCCTTTTCTTTAAGCTGAGTTTCATCTGCAAGACTTCCGTCAGCAAGAATAAGCTTAGTACCACATAAAATACAGCCACCGCTATTATCTTCAACTTTTTTGGTGCGGGTTTTCAATGATGACTTTTTACCACTGTAATATCGGCTTGTGGTTTCGATCCATTTCTGAACCTCGGCACCGTATGCATATGTAATAACAATATAGTTTTTGCAAATAGGTGCACCGCTTGGTGTTATATCAATAACATCTTTCCTTTGTTCTCTATTTATTTCCGATTCTATCATGCAATTTTCTTTGATGTCATTTTGCAGTGTATTAAATATTTCCATACCTGATGCCAGCTGACCTTTTGGACCGTCCATCCATGGAAAATGATAAATAGATGATATAATTTTTGAATATTCGGTTGCATTCCATGCTGACTTCAATCTTTCAGATTGTATATAACTGAGATGCTTTGTTAAAAGCCATAACAGTCTCAACGGTTGAAGGTGCTGTTCAGCAATGTCGCAGTAAACAGCCATTCCGTTTATAAAAGCTTCTGTTGAAGCATAGTCAGTAATTTCCTTTGCAATCTGCTCATTGGCTGATGAATCGGCAAAAACATCAGGTAGATTGTCTCTAAGTACTTCAAGTGCAAGAGCTTCACCGATAGTGTGATTACTATCTTCAAAAAGTGCATTAAGGTCCTTATCTAATATATCTGAACCTAATACCATATTTCTGAGATCATAGTCACCGGTGTGTGAAATAACGTCGCTAATATATGTTCTTGCAATGTCGTTGAGCTGATCGTTGTAATTAGTGACAAGAGCAGGAATATCCTGGCGTTCATATTTTTTAAAGAATACGTTCCTTATGTAGTTGTCAACATTGTGAATGGAAACAACAAGTTTTTCTGACATGTTTGATGTAAGTTTGTCGATGTTCTTGATTTTCTGGAATAGTTCATTAATATTCATAATATAATCTCCCATCTTATTAAAATTAAATAAAAAAGTTTATGGCATCATCTTTTTAACATTGGATATTCTTTCGTAATGCAGGAAAAATTTTAGATCACCTCCGTTTGGCAGTAGTTTTCGAAAAAATATCTATGATAAAAGATGATCAGAAAACATTTAGTCAAAGTTGTGCTATCACTTGAAAACAAGGTTTGGATGCTTTAGTGTAAAAAATGCATAAGGGGTGGGTTTGTGAATTATTAGGTCTATATATTAGGAAATCTTCATTAATTCTGTATCATCGCCAACAATATTATCTCTTAATTCCTCCCAGATCAGATTACCATTGTCGTTGAGTCGGAAATGCGCACATCCGTTGGTATAACGTACAGTGGCAGATTCATTTCCGTTCTCATCACAAATTGAATCAACGCATCGGCCGTTGGTAGAATCGAGGTATTCTCCGTTGAATTCACAACTATATGTCCAATTTGTCGATTCTGCCGCACTGCTCGACCATTTGACAGATGCTTCGTAACCAGCACCGCTTTTTACAATGGTGATATAAATTCTGCCTACACTCCATGTACCGAGAAAATCATCACCTGAATGTTTTGCTATGGAAGATTCACCGGTCATATCGTAATTCTCTATTGCTTTGATATATTTGCTTTCCACATAGCCTACATTATACTGATAATTTACAACACACCAGTTTGCATCCGAAGGGAGTAAATAATAATTAACCTGTGTGCCGTTCGGGAGCGTGATAAGGCTCGTTGCATAGGAATGTATGCCACTCATCAGATTGACATCTTTGGTAACAGATCCGCCAAGTACATTATCACCGCCGAGTGCCGGATCATAAGGAGTAATTTCTTTGACATTGTTTGCGGGGATGTAACCTACTGTGTCCTTGAAATCCGTCATAAACCAACCGTCAATACCGCTCTCAAATGCGCCTATCTGCGTTCCGTCAGGGATTGTCAGCAGCGTTTCAGAATTTGCATCTGCTGTCTTTTTTACAGTTGTATCAGCTGTGACATAACCTCCGAAGATACTATTTCCGAGCTTTGCAGCCCCTGTTGTGGTGCTGTTTCCTTTATTTTCAGATTTTATATTATCAGATTTTATATTTGCAGCAGTCGTTGTTATCTTATTATCTTTTGATGTAACAGATGTAGTTGTTGTTACAGCTGTAGTTTTTTGGGAAGATGTTAAGTTTTTGGTTGTTGCGCCGCTTTCTGTACTTCCACATGAAACCGTGGAAACTAATAATGTGAGTATTGAAAGACAAGATATCATTTTTTTCATGATAATTACCTCATTTCAAATTTATTTTGCAGACTTGATGTTCTTGGTGTAAATATATAATACCACATTGATCACGAAATGTGTTCAGAATTACAAATTTGTAATTTTGAAAATTACGCTCCGTTTTTGTAACGGCAAAGCTTGCTGATAAATACACTTTCTAAGTGGTATGCAAATTAGATGCCGATGAAATAATCAAGAAGATAATAGAAGCAGGCGACATATCCTCCAAGACCGGCATTGCAGGGACTGTTGCAGCATAATTCTGTATAATTGAACAGGTAATATAAAACTTAAATATTTCGAATCAAGATAGATATTCTATCAATTACATGCCAGTCAAGCTGACAGTGATCTAAAACTATACCGAAAATGAAGCGGCAGCCAAAATGGCTGCCGTTCTGTATATCAGTATTATATTTTAATGTAATAGATCATGAAACAGTCAGCTTGGCAATATCTGAGTAAATACAGTTACCGTTCATTCGGTAACTCTCGTTGAAATATTGAAAAATAAACTTAACTAAAGAATGATTATGGTTACTAATCGTACTCCAAGGGCAAATTTTTCGATGTTGATATCTTGTATGAATAAAAGAGAGTAGTTCATTTGTAAATAATATTAGAATAATTGCGAAACTCGGGCATTCGCCCGAGTTATTTGTTTGATTGTTTTATGGGATAAAAACTTTCAAATCTATTGTAAAATTAAAGTGTTTCATGTATAATAATAAATAGAAATAATATCTTTCAGAGAACTATAGAAATACTGTCAGATGATTAAGGTTCGCTGAATTTCTGCAAAGCCTCTTTTTTGTTAATCTTCGTCTGAACACTCTGAAAGTCCGTGCAAAAGCTGAATATAAATGCATTCTGCTCGGTCGTGTTCATCGCCGTCTGTGGACATCATGAGTTCAAGGAAATATGCTTTTGCCTGTTCATAGTCTGTCCATACCTCACGCTTGCAGTTGTAGACGGTAGTGGCCTTGCGTGTTCTAGGCATTGCCAGTTCAGGTTTTTTTAACATTGCTTTGTACCTCCAAAAGTTTTTATTGTGACTTCATTATAGCCGATAATTATTCTGGAGTCCAGCATATTGGAATGATTGTAATAATTCTTGTGAAAGGGGCAGCAAAAAGTGGATTTTTCCCAGTGCATTGCGCTGTGATGCGGTATGAACTATGATGACCTGGCGGAAGAAATCCTGCACCTGCGTGAGGTGCAGGAACAGACGGTAATGGACGATGCTGCCAAAGCAGCGCACCGGCAGCGTATTCAAGAACTGCTGAACTTCATCAATTCTAAGCCGCGCACTATCACGGAGTTTGATGAGGCGCTGGTGAGGAAGCTGCTGGAAAGTGTCAAGGTCTGCGAGTTTTTTCTGGAATTCCGGTTCAAGTCCGGTGTGACGGTCAGCGTGGAAAAGTGAATAGTATGATATAATCCCCCTCATCAGGCAGGAAGTTGAGATGCTCCTTGCTTGGTGAGGGGGATTTTTGTTATTCTTCTAAATCGGGCTTCCACATAAACAGTCCTTCAGCTTTTGCCAGAACGCCGATCAGCTCGGTCAGGCTGTCACTGGGATTGTATACGGTAATATGAGTATCGTCTTTTGCAATGACGATCATGGATTCCTCTATGAAAACCTGTATTTCATACCGGTTTGAGCAGATCCAAGCATCAAGCAGTGCAGGCTCCGGATTTTCGATTGCCTCATCTGTTGAGAGGTTGTATACTTTTATCCCATAATAGCAGTTAAGCTTCAATATGATATCTGCAAATTTTCTGTGAAGTTCTGATGCTCTCGATTCCTGCAGGAATAGCAGTTCCACATCAAAGAACCTGCCGTTGTTCTCAGCCGGGACCTGCTTCGGCAGAAAATCCACAATGATGTATTCTTTTTCCAGAAGCTGTTCTATTTTGTTTTCGTCCATGGTTTATGCCTCCAGCAGGTTATAGATACCGTCCTCGGATAATACACCGCGTTTTATGTCTTTCGGGAGCAGTCCTGCTTCATCAGCAGCAAAATCTCGTTTCCACGCAGGGCTGCTGTAATAGTCAGACAGAGCTTTCAGCAGTTCGGGAGAGTTGTTCTTAGCCGCCTGCTGCATTATGTCCTCATAGTAAGCAACACGCTTTATCTGCTCCTGAATAGCTTCGGCAGTTGTTGACAGTATCTTTTCAAAGGCAAACATATCAAACATTTCTCCATCTTTGTCATTCGGATCGCAATGATGTTCATTAAAGTACTCAACAATGTGAAATCCGCACCGATTGACATAAAAGTGGATATTACGCTTCTCAAAATAGGGCGTAACCGTATTCCACACTACGACCTCCGGGTGCATTTCCTCTATAGCACACCATGCAGCATAACCTATCCCCTTGCTGTGGACAGCAGGCGAAACAAACAGCAATTCCAGCTCGCCCTGATCGAATTCGGTCTTTATAACAACGCCGCCGACAGGCTTACCGTCCTGCATGATACGGTAGGCAGCGCCTTCATCAATTGCATGAGAAATAGTTTCATGTGAGATTATCTCGCCGTCTTCTTCAAAGTGGTCGTCGCGTCTGCCAAATTCTTCCAGAGCACCGTAATTGAAGGCTTCCTGATTGTCCTTGATAAACTGCTCTCGGTCAGATTCTTTCAGTGGAACGAGTTTAACTTCTGTGATTATGTGTTCTTTTTTCGAGCATATCTCACTAGCCTTTTTGATAATATCTTCATAAGATTCAGCTCTTATAACTGTAAAGTTCTTTTCGATCTCAGATGTCCACAGGTCAATCTCGCCCTCTATGTCGGATAATTCGGGTAGAATAAATCCCCATATCTTGCAATCTGTTTTCTTCAGTTCAGGAAGGAAAAACTGAAAGCCCCATTCCACATCTTCCGGAACATCTTCAAAACCGTTGCGGGCATCTACGACAAACAGACTGCCTTTATGCTCTCGGAGCATTTCAAGCGAAGCAGTTACGGGATCTCTGTAATCATCGAAGTGCGCTTCTTTCTTCCAGACGTGAAAAACTGTATTATCTTTTGCTATGTATTCGGTTTTTGCAAATTCGCTCTCAAACATTATGTTTTCCTTTCATAATCATAATCCCATTCCGTACCCTGCACCTAACCCTATCACCGCAGACAGCAGAATGATCTTGATAGGGTGTACCTTTTTGAACGCAAGCACGGTGGTAACAGCGAATAATCCGAGAAATACCCAGAAGCTCGCAGAAGAAAAAACAGATACGCTTAAACCTGCCGGAAAGAACACCGTCCTCGCAACAGATATAAAGGCTGCACCTATCATTCCTACCACCGCAGGCTTTAATCCCGACATGATACCGCCCACCGCTTTGCTTTTCTTATACTTCTCAAAACACTTTGCGATGATAAGTATAATGATAAATGAAGGCAGAATAATACCAAGTGTTGCGATGATAGCTTCGAGAACACCGCCAGTTCTCATTCCTACAAATGTAGCCATATTTACTGCAAGAGGTCCCGGCGTGCTCTCACTCAGAGCGACGAAATCCACAAGCTCCTCTTGTGTCAGCCAGCCCTGACTTTCAGCTTCTGCCTGTATCATAGCGATCATTGCATATCCGCCGCCAAAGGTGAACGCACCTATTTTCAGAAAGATAAGAAACAACTTAATCAGTGCCATTGCTCTGCTCCTTTCTGTTCAGGATTGACCACAGCAGACCGAACAATCCACATCCGATGATGACAAATACGGCATCTATTTTCAGAAAAACAGTCAGAACAAGAGAAATTCCCATGATCACATAGGAAAATGGCTTCTTTTTCTTCTTCACCGATTTGAACATCATCCACAGGGCTTTCAGTATCAGTGCAAGTACGGCTGCACGGATACCCATAAAAGCATAGCGGACGGCTTTGATGTTCTGAAACTGCGTCAATATCAGGGATATAAGCGAGATTATAAGAAACGAGGGCAGGACAACGCCGAGGGTTGCCATACACGCCCCAAGAAAGCCCGATGTCTTATATCCTACAAAGGTTGCGGCATTGATAGCGATTGGTCCGGGCGTTGACTCAGAGATTGCAACAATATCGGTGATGTCTTTTTCATTCAGCCATTTTTTGTTTTCGCAAACTTCCTTCTGTATCAGCGGTATCATCGCATAACCGCCGCCGAAGGTAAAAGCCCCGATCTTCATAAAGGTCAGGAACATATCAAGATTCTTATTCACGGTATCACTCCTACAAAGAAATTATACCAAATGAAGCAAAATCCGTCAATATCATAAAATGCCAAGAATATACTTGACATAAGTCGATAAATATGTTATAATCGACATAAGTCAGAAAGGAGATGCTGTTATGCCCAGACCTCAGAAATCACGCCGTATCTGTTGTTATCCCGATTACTGGAGCTTTGCTCCCGATCAGGATACAGCAAATGATACGATAGTAATGTCGCTTGACGAGTTTGAGACCATACGTCTGATCGATTATCAGTCAAAGACGCAGGAACAATGCGCTCAGGAGATGAACGTGGCGAGAACGACCGTCACGGCGATCTATGACACTGCAAGAAAAAAACTCGCTCAGGCTCTGGTCGAAGGCAGACGCATCGTAATTTCAGGCGGAAATTATACTCTTGACAACACTATCTCAGAGGAGATAACTAAGAAAGGAAGCACAATTATGAGAATTGCAGTAACTTATGAAAACGGACAGATATTCCAGCATTTCGGCAGAACAGAGCAGTTCAAGCTCTACGACATTGCCGATGGCAAGATCATCAATGAACAGATAGTTGGAACAATGGGTGCAGGACATGGCGCTCTTGCGGGTTTCCTGAAAAACGCTCAGGCTGACGTTCTGATCTGCGGAGGTATCGGCGGAGGCGCACAGATGGCTATGCAGGAAGCAGGCATCGCTCTTTACGGAGGTAATACGGGAAGTGCTGACGAGGTGGTTGCTGCTTTTCTTGCACAGACTCTTGAAAAGAACTCCAATCCGACCTGCGATCATCACGATCATGAACACGGTGAAGGACATTCCTGCGGAGATCATGGCTGCGGCACGCACAGCTGCGGTAATCACTGATGAGAATTGTAACCCTTGTAGAGAATACCTGCGGACATGAAGGCTGTATCGCCGAGCACGGCCTGTCTATATATATTGAGACTGAAAAGCATAAATTGCTGCTTGACACGGGACAGACCGACGCAGTCGTGAAGAACGCGGAAGTCCTCGGGATTGATCTGTCCTTAGTCGGTACGGTAATACTCAGCCACGGACACTATGACCATTCCGGCGGTATCCTGCCGTTTTCGCAGGTAAACCATACTGCAAAGATAATCATGCAGAGAAAAGCCACCGAACCGCATTTCAACGGTGAACACTATATCGGCATTGATAAGGCTATTCTTGATCTGCCGAATGTTCGGTTGATAGACGGAGATGTTCAGCTTGACGATGAGCTGTTTCTGTTCAGCGGTATCACAGGCAGACGTTGTTATCCGCAAGGTAATTCTAAGCTCTTACGTATGGAAAGCGGAGAGAGAGTCCCTGATAATTTCGCTCATGAGCAGTGCCTTGTAATAAAGCAGAACGGAAAGCACTGGCTACTTTCGGGCTGTTCGCATAACGGTATTCTCAATATCCTCGATCGATACAGGGAGATATTCAGAAACGCTCCTGACTATGTGATTACAGGCTTTCACATGATGAAAAAGGAGGGCGAATATACTGAGGAGGAAAAGGCTGTCATCATTCAGACAGCAAGAGAGCTTTCCCAGCTGGATACAATCTTTTACAGCGGTCATTGCACGGGTATCCCTGCATTTGATTTGATGAAAGAGATAGTTGGGGATAAGCTAATTGCTTTGCACAGCGGAGAGCAAGTAATATAACACCTCTATAATTGTAAACGCAGCCGACAATTTGCCGACTGCGTTGTTTTTATTCTATGTACGCCTCTGCGAGCAGTACCGCACTTTCAATCAACTTCGGGCAGACTGTAGCGAACAGTCCGTGTTCCCGTGCATACTGCCGTTCCTCCTCATTCGCAAGATTGACCTTCAGAAGTTCACGGCAGAGATAGGAGCCGTTCTGCGCTGCAAATTCCGTCATAAATCGTTTTGCATATTCATCGGCAGTCTGCTGCTTTTTAAAATCGCCGACCTCTGACATTCCAAATTTCATGCCGAGTGCCATCAAGGCGCCGGTGCATGCACCGCAAACTTCGCCCTTCCGCATGCCGCCGCCGAAGCAGGATCCGAATTTCAGCGCCGTTTCCTCCGTGATGCCGAGCACATCCGCAAAGGAGGCAAGCACCGCCTGCGAGCAGTGACATTTCTGTGCGAAATAATTCTTTGCAATCTCTGTACGTTCCATTTTTATCCTCCGTATTTCTGCATTTTATTTTTATTGTTTAATTTCCATTTCAATACTTTTCCATTTTTCGCCGCACAAATCATAACTTGTTACATTACCATTTTTCTGAATCCGACCGATTTATAGCAGTAATAGGCATCAGGATTATTTTCAAAAACCTCTAACGATACTTTCATGATTTCGTAATGCTCAAAAGCAAATTTCATTCATTCACCCTCATAATAAGTTTTTGACTTACAAAAACGCGTTTAGATGTCTGCTGTAATCGTTTTGTAAATTATGGATTTATTCCCACTTTGTACATTTTGACGAATAACATCCAAATGACAGTGTACCGACCTCTCTGTTATCCAAACTGCATATTAACCTAACTGTGCAGATTGGTTGTAAGGCGTTTTTAGTTCGTAGATGTTTTTTCAAATACATAAATACAGTAAAAAGCCGGTTTGGAGTGACTATGCAGATTGGATATATGCCTTAAAAGCGCGCTAAATAGGAGGGTTTATACCTTGTCCCGTGACATAAATACAACGCACTCAACGTGCGTTGTATTTAGGAAAATATCTATATTTTTATAATAACAGATGTCTGAACTCTTGTCAATAAAAAATTCCTCCGAAATCTGTGAGACTTTCATAATCTCATGAAATGCATAAGGCTGAAAGGCAGTATAATGATACGAAGAAAGTAGCTCCCACAGGGAACTATTGTTCTTATATTTTATGTTCAAGTTGACTTCTTGAACTACTGATTCAAGTCATACTCAACAATTATCATCGAAAAGTGATTAGAGAATATGATCCCATTTACCAGACAAGAAGTTATATATCTACTTGGTGGTTAGTATTTTTATTTTATTCATGTTATCATAATTATCTATTTTTCACTTAATTTAAAGAATATGTGAATAACTAAGCAAATGAGTAGAAATCAGAGTTAAATAATCATTCGATTCTATTAAAAATAACGTTTTTCTTTTTTTCTATCAAAAACCATTGACAATCAAAAAAGCGTATGATATAATGTCAATATCAATTATATGATACGTTATATTTGATATAACGCAAACAAAATTCCAATGTTAATTTTGTATCCGTTATCAATATATGGGATACTTATCAATGATAAATTGCTTTAAACAATCAATTATGTATACTAAAGAAGTTCGTGAAGAGTTTCAGATCTCATGAATTGCAAAGAGGTGAGAAATGTGGTATATGGTTATTGCTGTATAAATACAAAAAAACAGTCGATAGAAAGACAGATAAATAGTATGAAAGAGTTATTTCCCGAAGCGGTCATAATCAAAGAAGTAAGTACGGGAAGATTAAAAAACTGTACAGAATTGAACAAATTGTTTCAGAAACTTGGCAAAAATGATGTCATCGTATTTGACAGTGTCAGCAGAATGAGCAGGAATGCCGCTGAGGCTTTTGATCTTTATAAGGAACTCGTCCATAAAAACACTAAGATAATCTTTCTCAAAGAGCGTCATATCGATACCGAAGCTTATAGGGAAGCCTTGAATGGCGTTATATCACTTTCTGTATTATCCAGCGGTCAGGCAGCAAATTCGCCTTCAAAGGATATTTTATCAGCTATAGATCACTTCATAATGAATAAGATAGAACAGGATATATACAAAGCATTTGAACAGTCAGAAAAATTAGTAAAGGATCTGAGCCGCCGTACCCGTGAAGGCATCGAAACTGCGCGTCAGAACGGAAAGCAGATAGGTACTGTCAAGGGCTCTGTTCACGAAACTAAAAAAAGCAAAGCGTTCAAACCTCTGATACTTCAATACAGCAAAGACTTTGAGGGAACTCTTTCCGATAAGGAGTGTATGAAACTTATCGGTCTCTCAAACAACACTTATTACAAATATAAAAGAGAACTAAAAAAATAATAATGACCCAAACAGGGCTTAAAGTGTAATTTTCTATAATCGCAGACTTTGTTATAATAATAAGATCATAAACACTTGTATTTCATAAGCCATTTTCAGACGAAACGTTGATATGACAAAAATAAAAAATGAAAGGCAAGATCATATATGCTGCGAATTGAAGACTATTACACTGATGCACCGTCAGCGGGTATTATCACAATGCTCGAAAAGCCAGAAGTCGTAAACAGACTTCTGAATACGCTTATCTGCAATTTCAGAGGCTTTAACTTTATGAAGCTGAAGATCAATATGCACCCAGTAAGAGAAGAATTGGAAGAATTCAATAATCTGAACAAGCATTATCTTGGTCAGATACAGAAACTCCACGCTTATTATGACGGTCATCAGATAGCGCTGAAACGTATCTTAAAGGACATCAATTATGATACTCATCTTAATACCAAGGTGTATTCTCCCGTAGTAGGCTGTCCCATAGATTGCTCGTACTGCTATACCAAAAGAGTCGTAGACCATTTTGAAATAACAGATAACTACAGAAAGCCTGTATTTCGCGGCTTCTATAAGATGATGAAGGATGCTGAAGGAAATGATATACCAGAACTTTTCAATATAGAAAATGAGAACCCTATCGACTGGTTCCTTACATATATGTCCGATTTCGGCTGCTGGAAACCCGACTGGCAGGAAAACGTTCTCCAACAGATAATTGCTGCAAATGCGATAAAACGCAGAAAAGACATATGCGTTGATACCTTTCAGCTTGTCACAAAGCGTCCGAACGGTATCGATCTGAGTCCTATACCTGCCGATACTGACATCCGCAATGTTATTATTTCCTGTACGGTCGACAAAAATGAATATACAGACCGCATCTTGACTCTTATCGAAAAGACCAAAGACCATCTTGTTACCGCAAGTGTAGTTTATCAGCCTGTCCTTGAATATATCGAACCTGTTCATCTTGATGAGCTTGTTAAGACGTTCGGAAAGGATCACTGCTGGGTAATTATCGGCGGAGAGATAAATGTCAACGCAGTTCCGTTACAGTATGAATGGATAAAGGATATTGTTGACAAGTGCGTTGAGCTTGGTATTCCACTGAAAATGCAGCCTGATCTGAGGTCTCTTGTTACTGCAAAGGGATACACATTCTATGAACAGGAGCCTGCTCCGATCAGAGAATCAAAGGCAATACGAAAGAAAAATCTTGTTAAGAAGAACGCTGCTATTTCAGAGAAATATGAGACATCTATGGCAGAGTCAAGCCAAAAACTCAAGAAATGTGCTGCGATAGACAAGCTTGATGTTGCATCTTCCATCCTGTACGGTGAAGCTGAGATGATAGTTGAATGTGCAAAACGACTTCTTGCAAAACTACCCGATTTCGACGTGATTTTCAGCGCCGAAACAAAAGGTACTCCTCTTGCATATGAAATTTCAAGGCAAAGTCTCAAGAACTGTATCGTAGCTCATAAATCCGTAAAGATGTATATGAACGATACTCTGGAAGTAGCCGTCAAGTCTATCATGGCTGAAAAGAAAAAGAAATTCTATCTTTCCGCTGAAGAAGCCGATAAACTGAACGGAAAGCGCGTTCTCATTGTCGATAATGTTATAGGTACAGCCGAAGCATTAAATGATCTGGAGTTTATTGTAGAAATGGTGGGAGGTTCTTCCGCAGGCAAGGTAGCTGTATTCGCAGAAAGCGAAGCTGTAAATAACAGCAGCATAATATGCCTTGAACAGCTTATATAGAGCGTTTTTTAGTTGTTAAATTCCTTTTATACGCGATACACGTACTGAGAAAAGTGATTGTGCTTTATAAATTTACATATGCATACAAGCGTCACACAGTTCGAGAGCTAAAAATCCTCAAAATATAGAAAAAAAGTAATGGGGGTAGGCTGATGCTTCGAATCCCTCTCTGTCCGCTATTTTAAAGAAGCCTGTATTTAGCAGAAAACGCTAAATACAGGCTTTTCTGTTACTTATGCAAATGCTGTCAGAACTGCGTAAAGTCACACGAAATTCAATTTTAAGGCTGTTCCAATTATAGTTAAAGCTAGTCTGTAAAAGATTAGCTTTTTCTTATGTAAACAAAATTCACAAGACTAAAAGGCAGTAGAAGAATCAGCTCCCGCGAGGGAGCTGGTCTTTTTATATTTGATAAATTGAACATACCCAGTGGGTTTTTGAGCTTTTTAAAATTATAAAAAAACGTAGATATATCGTCATTTAAGGCAATTGTTTGCGTTTTGAATTATCGTGTTATTTCATGCTTTTTTGAGATAATAATGAAAAAATAAAGAACAAGAAAACGCAGTATACCTTTCCGTTATTATTACAAATAACAAAATCGGGAACAGCTACACAAGCCGTTCTCGATGTTTTTATTTTTTTCATAGTGTATATGTATCGTATTTCGGCCGGATAGTTTTTACAAGCTTGGCTGCCTGTACCGCATCGGTAGTGAACGTGCCACCTGCGGGAATGAGAGCAATGTCGCGCTTCACCTGCTTAGTGTCTGGAGTAATGTCTGTATCGCCTGCGATGTAAATGCGTCCGTGGTCGGGACTGTCGATTATATATCCAAGTCAGCCGTTGGACTGAGGGTGAAATGGCTTGCCGATATTGTACGCAAAAACAATCTCGAGTCTCACGCCGAGGACTTCAATGAGAATATTGTTAATAACAGGAGGTCATTATGTAACACATTGAGAATACGGAAGGCAACTCAGTCTGTCAACAAAATCAACCATAGTTTTCAACCCACGAACGAAAAAAATGTTGCAATAATTGACTTGACATTTTGGAGCGTTTGTGATATGATGCAAACGTACAAGTTTAATTTGCACCCAAATATACGTTCTGTATATATTAAGCATATCCCGAAAATCGGGATGCGACATAGAAAGGAATGGCGTATTCATGAAGAAACGATTTTTCAACTGTCTGACTGCTGCGGTCATGCTGTCCACCTCGGTTCTGCCCACTAATGCGGCGGACAGTGTGGACACAGAAAAGCAGGAGACACAGGTACCGACTGTGGCAGAGCGCGTTGCGGACGGTCTTGCTGTTTATAAGCGTGAGCTTGCACATTGCGAGAATGTCAAGCAGGTCTCTGTTGACGACACCGTTGCACTCTGGAATGATTACATCAAAACATTCAACGAGCAGTACCGGAATGCGTTAGATAAAAATGAGCCTTTGAAAAAGCTGCTGTTTTCGTATCTGGAATCTCCATATCATCCAACCGGTCCTGCCGCATATCCGTTTGAGATGCAAGAAGGAAACTTTTATAAAGGCGTTTACGATGTCGTAGTCAGTGCGGATTATATCAGCGAAGAATCCAGAAAGGAAGTCGAAGGCATCTTGCCGGCTGACAAATTTGCAGAAATGACAAAGGATGAAGGCTGCTATCATTTGTATTTTATTGACGGCTCAATTGGCGTAATCCGAAATAATCAGCATACAGGTGATCGTTTTATTGACAATGCGCAGCTTGTGACGGATCTTTTCCAGTTGCAGGGTTCGACCTCGATCGATTTGAACTTAGACGCGCCGATGAATGAGGAAACCAGAGAAAAACTGACCAGTGACCTTTGCGAAACACTCTTCCTTACCAATGCGAAAAACCATGAATTAGCATACATGGACTATGAGCTAAGTTCGGGCGGCTTCTGGGGAGGCAGCGATGAAGAAGTTTATATTCCGCATTCTGCTGCACCGGCGAAAGTGCAGACCGAGGAGACAGCTGATGAAGATACAAATTCAGGGTATGCGAATTTTAAGGATGTCGTCAGTGGCTTGCTGGACGACATGCCGTGGCTGATTTATGACCGCGGAATCGGCAATGATACCTATCATGTTGTGGATCAGAAAGAGCCGGTATTCGGCATTGTATCAGAGCAGCCCGGCGGATACCCCGGAGCAGCTGATACATTGTCTCTTGATTATGACGTCAATCCGGATGATCTGGAGTTTATCCGTTTGGACGGCGATCTTCTGCTGAACGATCCCGTGCATGAGGTTTATATCATGCTCAAGGGTGAGTTCTCCGATCCGGGCAAGCGTATTGAATACATCAAATATGGCGATACTACAATGGATTACGAGGCACTCTGCTGCCAGACGAATCTGTTTGTCGGCACTGAAAAACAGGACACTCTGACCGGCTACCCGGAAACCAACTATATGTGGGGCAAGGGCGACAATGACACGATAACAGGAAATGACGCAACTAATTATATGCTTGGCTATGACGGCGACGATACAATAACGCTGACTGATGCTTGCTTCGGGCTGTTGCATGAAAAAGGCGGCGACAACTATGTTTATGGCATGGATGGCAATGATACGATTAGGTTGAGCAGCGGTAATGATTTCATTTGGGGCGGCAAGGGTGACGATGTCATTAAGAGCGGTTCCGGCAACGACATCATTTACTATGAGCTGGGTGACGGCAATGATATTATCGATGATACAAATGGAAAGGGTGTTTATCCGGCTGGTGGCAACGATGTGCTCTGGCTCGGCGAGGGAATTGAGCCGAAGGATGTACACGTCTCGTTTGCTGACGGTTACTATGAATTTGTCCTTACCATCACAAAGACCGGCGAGACAATTTCCATGCCCGGCAACATGTATTCCGGTCTCTCTCCGGTTTTCCCGATTGAAGAGATACATTTTGCAGACGGTACCACATGGAATCGCGTGAGTATGTTGGAGCAGTCCTGCTTCCTCTACGGTACGGACGGAGACGATGAACTTACCTTCCGAGCAGACGATGATGCTCTGTTCAGAAAAGACTATATTGCTAATGCCACGATTTACGGCTATGACGGCAATGATACTCTGATTGGCGGCGGCGGCAATGACAGCATCTATGGCGGCAAAGGGGATGATACCATCCGTGGCGGAAACGGTGATGACACGATTTACTACGAGCTCGGCGACGGAAATGACCTGATTGATATGGGTAACGGCAGATTCTCGTATCCACAGCGCGGATACAATGTGCTTGTGCTGGGCGAAGGCATTTTGCCGGATGAAGTAACCGTCGAAAGCTCTTCCGACAATTACAGCTTTACACTCCATATCAACAAGACTGGTGAGTCGGTTACGATGACAGGTAATGTCATTTCCGGTTTTTCAAATCTTTTCCCGATCAAGGAGATTCGCTTTGCAGACGGAACCGTCTGGACGATTGACAATCTGTCTGCCAATACAACAACAACCAAGTCAACGACTGCTACTACAAAAGTCACGACCGCTAATGCAACAACAACTACTACAAAAGTCACGACCGCTAATGCAACAACTGCTACTACAAAAGTGACAACCGCTAATGCAACAACTGCTACTACAAAAGTGACAACCGCTAATGCAACAACTGCTACTACAAAAGTGACAACCGCTAATGCAACAACTGCTACTACAAAAGTGACAACCGCTAAGACGACAGTATCTACTGTGGAAACCACAACAACGACCACATCAACAACATCCACGACACACCCCGCTGCCACAACTACAACGACTACAGCACCTGTTACAGCGCTGACTTACGGTGATGCAAACTGCGACGGTGCAGTTGACATGGCAGATGCAGTTCTTATCATGCAGGCTCTCGCAAATCCTAACAAGTACGGTATTAATGGTACCGACAGCAGACATCTTACATATCAGGGTTCTATAAATGCAGATGTTGACACATCAACAGCAGGCATTACAGGAAATGACGCGTTACAAATACAGAAATTTCTTCTTAAGATCATAAGCAGTCTTGATTAAAGCGAATAAACATGTGGAGATTATTAATACTTCAATAATTGAAAGAGAACAGCTAAAGCAGAAATTGATTTTATCTGAATAATTATATTCCACTCAATTATTCAACACAAAAATTATGAAAGGCTATAAATAGGCAAAAACAGTTCTTTAAAAATATTCGAATCCCTCTCTGTCCGCTTTTTAATTAAAGCCGATATATAGCGTAATCCGCTGTATATCGGCTTTTTTCGTTATACTGGCATTGCAGTCCAAACTGCTTGAAATGCAGTCAAAAATGCGTAAAAACCGTCCAATTTCATAAGAAATCACACGACATTAATGGTGTTACAATGCTATGAAAGAAGCAGCTCACGCGAGGAATCTGCTGTTCTTATATTTGATTATTGGAAATGCATATGCGCAGATATTAAAACAGGATATTATTATAGACTCTGAGAACAGCATTATGGGTTATAATTACGGTGCCAGAAATACAGACAGAATGCGTAAGATATTGAAAGCAGGGTTTTTGACAGCAACAGGTACAGAGATTATTCTTATGATGATATATTGCATATTTGCTTAGTAGCTGACAGATATTTTCACTGAATATGCATTTGGTATAACGCTTATACGTCAGCTTATATGGTATATTCCTATTCTTTTGTTACTGGACCATTGCTTTGGCTTGAATTGTATGCTGTGGGCATAGCCTGTTACATAGGCAATCATGGCGGTATCACTTTTATTGTTTATACAGGTTATATAAGGAAGTTCAGCTGGCTCTTAACATATAGAGATATGATAAGTCGGCTCTAATTTTATGTATAATATTCGCAATAAAGGCTTTGACTTATAATGAAATAAATGATAGTATTAATACAGGATATGTTATATCCACTTTTATATGTTATGCTTTGTTTGCACCAGTTATATTGCCGACATGAAGTTTCAGTGAGGAGGAAAAATTATGCCAAAGTTGTTCACAAAAACACTATCCGCTCTGACAACCGGACTTTGTTTGCTCAGTGCTGTTAACCTGCCGTCCGTGATTCCGTCGGCTCAGGTAAATGCGGCTGATTTTATGGAGAGTGATACTGTAGACGGTTATTACTACGAATTTTGGAATCAGAATTGCACAGGAGAGTTTGAATACGAAAACACTGAAAATAACGGATTTACTATGAACTGGAGTGGTATTGAGAACTCTTTAGCGCTGAAAGGCGAAAAATTTGAAAGAAAAAATGTATATGCTTCGCAGATAAAAGAATATACTGTTACATATGACGAAGATGTTGACTATATGGACGGTAACGGCTTTTCAGGCGTTTATGGCTGGATGGAGGACTCCAATGCCTATTATGAGTTTTATATAGTAGACAGCTGGGGGCAGTTGGCGCCCTGTCATGGGAAACGCTCTCGGTTCATTTGAATCCAACGGTATAACTTATGATATCTACAATGGCAGGTTATCTTCGATGACTGACTATTGGGGAGGGAATATACCTCCTACTACATATATCTATTACAGTGTGGCACGTGATAATCTTGCTGAAAAGACAGATGGTGTCTGCAATATAAAGAATACTATCAATGTCGCGGATCACTTCAGGAAATGGCAGAATTCAGGACTTGATCTGGGATTTGTTTACGATGTGGGCTTCAGCGTTCAGGCTTACAGAAGTGCTGGCAGTGCCAGGATAAACTCTATTGAAATAACCAAGGAGATAACGGAGGAGAACAACTACGGACCGCAGTTTACATATAATAAGCATGATCCTCTTCCGACAGATGAAGAGGGCAGGAAAGTATTCGTGGATTTTGAGTCCGAGAATGAAAGGGCGTGGGCACCTTTCGAGGGAACTGAAGCTTTATATGATACCGATCATTCGTTCAGCGGTGAACATTCTATGCTGATAACAGGGGAGGATCAAGCCAAACGTGCCTTTGAGTTCAAGATCGATCCATATGACTTTGACGGCCATGAGCTCCTTGCAGGTTTGAAACTATATCAAAACAGCGGCAAAAAAATCAAGTTCATATTTCAGTTAATCGACCTTAACTCCAAATCCAATTATTCCAACGACATGTATTCAAGAACCCTCCCATCCGACGTATGGACGGATGTGGAAGACCTTCAGTTTTTGCTGTTCAACAATAATTTCGCAGATGGTGTCCTTCGCATAGTTCCCGAAGAGCCTGTAGATTTCTGTGTTGACGATTTTTACTTAGGTGACAGCATCGATATCAGGGATAAGCTTGCCCCAAAAGAGCATGCTGTCCTTGGCGATGTGAATGGAGACGGTTCGGTTGATATTTATGACGTGATCGTAGTCAGAAGACTGATTCTCATGACTGATGAATATAATGTTAACTTTTATCAGGACGTAAACGGCGATTGTAAGCTGAATATCAGCGACCTTGTAGCGCTTACTCAGTTTGTGATCGGAAAAACAAAACAGCTACCCGAACCTGAAAAAGAGAGAGTATATTTTGCGGATGCTTTTAACGAGACCGTAGGCAACGCAGAATTCAATGCACACAGTGTAGAAGGCAATGTTGGTGAGCTAAAATCAGCAGTATGCAGTGATGGCTCATTCATTACTCAGTGGAGTGAGAAGATTCTTTACAAGATGGCAAGCCGTCAGAAACTGGAAAATTATGACGAACTCACTTTGAAGTATTCTGGAACTGCTATGGCTGATTCGTATGATTTAAGCTGGAAAGAAAGCAGTATAGAAATAACCGTTGAGATAGAATTTAAAAATGATTACGATAAAGTGAGATTCATTATCGAATATGGCACCAGTGAAGACGAGAGATTAAGGTGGAACACTGATCCCGATGATATGAAGCTTGTTGAAATAGGCGGCAAAGAGTATTATATTGACAAAAATGAGGATCTTCCGGATGAGATAGAAATCGATAGGTTTATATATCTTTATCCAAAGGAGGACAGCATTAAGAACGATGAGGTCTGCAATTTTGACGTAGAGATAGATTTCTCTGAGCTGCTTAAATACTTCGGCAAGGAGGAGTTCAAACCGGATTTAGTAGAATTCTGTCTTAAGACAGAGGCTACCAAGGGTTTTTTTGAGTTAGAAGAGCTATCCTGTACTGATAAGAGCAAAGCCGACTGAAAGCAGGTGTCGCCAAACTCTCGAAAAAAATCAACCGCAAGGAACAGAATAAAAGCGATATAATGAGTTTTATGAGTATCGTCAAGAAGTATGGGTTTGTCACACTTAGTTTTGGAAGCAAATAAAAAAGCCTGAAGCAAATTATGCTGTAGGCTTTTTTATTTTTTGTTGAGCACCCAACTGCCGATAGGCAGTATTACGATACGGTATTGACAAGCAGCTCCTCACACGCTGGAACGATAAAGGAGAGATTCGCAGATATATCCTGAATCCGTATCAGCTTGCTGTCATGAGCGGTAGGTATTATCTTATCTGCAACTAATAAGACCTATAAGTCAACTAGAAGGCTGACTATACCAGACTACATAAAGAATCTAATAAATGATGTTCCTCATGAGAGGGATGACGATTTGATCGTTCAGATGGAATACCAGACACTTCGAATCTACATATCCGTTCTTTTACTTATGCAAATGCAGTCAGAACTGGACATGTATGACTGAAACTACGTAAAATCGCACGAAATCCATTTTTAGGCTGTTCCAATTATAGTTAAAGCTAGTCTGCGAAAGATTAGCTTTTTCATATATAAACTAAATTCACACGAAGAAAAGACAATATAATGTTATGAAAGAAGCAACTACTGCGCGTGAGATGTAAATATTACAAAGTGAAATATACAGATAGTATTACGTTTGTAGAGCCATATTATCTGTTATTAAAAACTGAATATTTGTTGAATATTAGAAACAGGCTATTGACTGGCAAAATAATAGATGTTATACTGAATGCAAAAAGAATACATTATGTATATAAAATTTGAGAGGGGGGGATATAAATGTTGAATAATACATTTTATCCTGCCGAGGACGGCAATACGGAGACAATCGTTCTGCTGCATGGTTTCGGAGGCAACTCCCGTATTTGGAAATATCAATTGCCTCTACTCTCAAAACATTACAACGTTCTTACTATTGATCTTCCAAGTCATAATGAAGGTAATTTGCAGCTTTCACAGCTTGATGTAAGTTTAGATTCAATAAGTAGAGAAATACTTACTGTATGCGATCAGTATTCTATACGTCATGCTATATTTATGTGAGTATCACTTGGTACGATTTTTGTGAAATATATTCAAGCGTTTTATCCTGAATATGTTGACTTTGGAATTCTGGTCGGCGCGGTGGCTACAGTAAATGCGTTGCTTCACGGATGTGCTCATCTTTTTTCAAAAATAGGTGACAAGCTTCCGTTTAGGGCAGTTTACCATGTTTTCAGCTGGATCATTATGCCCGGCAAGCGTAATGAGGAGAGCAGAAGTATTTTTCGTAAATGTGCTATCGCTTTGAATAAAAAGGAATTCAGGTTATATATGTATATTTTCAATCAGGCTTTTCGTTTCAGCAAGATATTTGAAAAGGAACATCATCCGGAAAACATATATATTTCCGGTAAGCCGGACACCTGTTTTCTTCGCCGAACAGTACGTGAAGCTAAGAGAACCTGCGGTCGAATGATACAGATGGCTTCATGCGGTCACGTATGCAATATTGTACAGAAAGAACGCTTTAATGAGCTTATGTTGCAGGTGCTTGGCAGGGATTTTACTGTCACAGCAGAATAATCTTATTAGGAAGATGTAAAAAAAAGAAAGCTTTTTAAATTGCGTTTTTGCTTTCTAATATGTAGTAAAAAGGAAATAAGCATAGATAAAAAGGGTGATAAGGAAAAAAACAGCTCCCATGATAGGGAGCTGTTTTTATATAATAATATGTATTAATTACTTTTCTGTCAATGTTGTGTTACTATACTATTCAAAGAATTCAGCAGCACCAGAAGTTATACATCTCGAAGAATATTATTGCGGATACTGTGATAAGGTTTCCTGTAAAGTATGATATGCTGCGTATCCTTCCGTAGGGAAGCTTCTTTTTTGCTATGAATGAGTAAGCGGCGGCAAGAAGAGCAGCTGCGCATATAACCATACATATGATCTGAGTAATGCCTATGACCATGCCTTGAGTCTTGGTTAGACCGTCTGTGTTTTCTTCATTTATGCGGAATATCACAATGGATATCATTGCAGCTAGTGATATTATCTTTGCAAACTGTCCTGCGGTGATAATGTGTGCAAAGGAGAGGGGAGAAGCCTTGTTTGCTTTGTTGAGCTTTCGTTTTGCAAGGAGTATGAACAGCGAAGCAACTCCGCAGAGCATAAAGCCTGCGAGGAGACAGAGTTTAGGCACATAATGTTTTATTTCAAGGTATTCCGAGCAGCTGTTTACAATGCCGCGTCTGCCGTCAGAATGTTCAACTATGCTGTATATATTATCATCATAATAATCTTCGGAATGGCATTCAAGAACTACACCATCAGCGACCTTCGCAGCGTTTATATTGTCAATTGAGAATGCGTCCATATATAGTATGAATTTACCTAAGCCTGCTGCATGAGTACGTGTGTCTGAATAGTACCCACTGTAAGGTGTAAGATCAAATTTTTCGTAGTTTTCACCGATATATTTTTTTGCCTTCAATCTGCCGAAAACAGATGAGCATAAATAGTTTGGGAAATCATCGCCGCAGTTTGAAAGCCCTACAACTCCGAATTTTGATACTGGATCGAATTCCATATTAGAAACGCAGCCAAAGGTAGCTCCTGTATGTCCAAAGGTGCGGGTATAGTTGTATTCCTTGACGTCAAATCCGTAACTGAAGCTGGGAATATCAGTGTTTCCGTAGAACGAGGAGCCTGAGAACAGCTTCTCCTGTGTTTCAGCATTCTTGAACAGTGGGTGGTCGTCATTGACGAAAGCCTGTGCGTAGGTGGCAAGATCGCCGATAGTACCCGTTATTGAGCCGCAGGGATATAGCTGATCGTTGAAAAGGCAGGTGCCCTTGGACTTGTATTCTTCAATCATATCTTCCTCTGTTGTTCCGTCTGCATTTTCTTTATAACCATTATGCATTGATATTTCGTAGCATATCGTTTTCAGACGCTGTTCTCTTACCCATGGATTATCCGTGAAGTCGGGTCCTGCTGAGGTATGCTCCATACCGAGGGGCTCGAAAATATACTTGTGGACATACTCAACGTAGTCCATACCGCTTACTCGCTGAACGATAAGTCCTGCAAGAGAAGCTGCCCAGTTTGAGTATGAAGATACTTCTCCCGGACGGTAGGTCTGAGCGGGTTCCACATTTTTGAGAGCTTCTTCAAGTGACGGCATTTCAGCCATATCCTCTGATGTGGAGTCGTAGAATTTTTCGCACCAGCCACCCTTGTGGTTCATAATGTCTAAAAGTGTAATGGGATCGTCATATTTGAGGTGACGGAAGAAGTTATCTGGGAGATAGGTTCTGATATCTGCTTCAAGGTTTATCTTTCCCTGTTCCCAGAGCTGCATGATGCTCACCCATACAAAGGTCTTGGAGATGCTGCCCCACTCGAATACGCTATTTTCGTCCGCGAGAGTGTGCTCCTCAATATTTGTGCAGCCGTAGTAACGGGTATAGAGTATCTCGTCGCCATGAAAAATAAGCTCCACACGAGCACTGTCGGTCTTGCTATGTTCGATATTGTAAGGATGTGCGTCTATTTTTTTCTGACTGCTTATAACCAAGCTGACTGTTGCTCCTGATGGACATTTTAGTTCGCCATCATCTTCTGCAATGGCACTGAATGGCTGATTGCAGACTGTAAGTACCGCCGCAGCAATAAAAGCGGCAGTTTTACGCAGTATTTTTTTCATGTATATCCACCTCCTTAAAGCTCTCGCGCTTCATAGTCCAGTACCGAGCATACAAGCTGATAGAGAGTGAAGCCGAAGCCAATAATTATAAGTGCGATACTTAGCAGCATACCATTCATGGGAGCTGCCAGTGCCATGAGCATATTTACAAATACAATAAGTGCAGGCTTGAGTATATCTATATTGAATATAAAAATAATGGCAGCTGCTACGGCGTAGACCAGCGCAATTCCGCCTAATATTTTAAGAAAGCTTTTCAGCAGGGAATTGCTCTTGCTTGAAATGCCTTTTTTGAAGTATCTTCTGTGCTGACCTGCCATAACCATGAGCGTTACAGCAAAAATAAACCAGAATATGGAGTTTTCCAGAGCTTTCATTTGAATACCTGTACCGAAACCGCTTGATTTTTCGTATAATTCATTAACGTCCTTTGAAAGTGTAGTTTCATGGAAATCGCTGAATTTCTCCATTATGAGATACAGGATAAAAATAATTGCGGAAAATACGGTATATATTCCCGTAGTCAAAGCAAAGCGTGAGATTACAATGCTTTTCCTGTCGGTAGGGATAACTGAGAATATTTTTCCTGCATTATGAGTCTTTTCTGCCATTGTGATAAAGGGTACGAGCATGACACCCAGTACTACAATGCTTAATACCATGAATATAGCTTCCGAGAGCAATCCAATGACTACAAATATAGCAGTAAGCGCGAGAATAAGGATGAATTTGCCTTTGTTGCTGCCCTTTGCTGATATGAGATACACTCGCATAAGGTCGATTTTTTTTTTCATATTGCCCCTCCTTACAGCTCTTTGGTTGATGCCTTTTTAACAGTGATCGTGCAGAAAAGATATGCTGCGGCTAAGGTGACTGTATTGAGTACGGCGATCGACTGCCATTTGCCTGCCGAAGTGGTCGGCAGAAGTATATTCTTTAGTGCATATAGTTTTTTGGTGTATATCATAACAGAGATGAATGTTGCAGCGGCAGCAAATACACTCACGACTATTATAAGCTCACGTATGGCAGCCTCCATGTTTTTTATTTCCGCGCGCATCTGTGCAAAGCAGAGAACTATGGTTATGAAGGCAAATGCCGCTGCGGCAATAAGATAAAGGGAGCCGAATTTATTCTCTGGCATTTTTGTAAGATCTTCTGCAAACCTCATTAGTTTTTCGGGGAGTATCTTATACAGTGAGGAGTTTCTGGTAATAAGAAAGCACAGAAACGTGAGAAGTTCACCTGCGAACATGGTAACGGTTATCTCAATGAAAAGAGCCTTTATTACAGCACTTCTGCGAACTGGCAGCATACCGTAGAGTCTTTTACAGCTTGAATTGTTGATCCCCTGAACAGGCGCGATTATCATTACAAAGCTAACGACACAGAAAATACCAATTGGTATACTGAAAAATGCCGCTATGATACATACAACACCAAATATTGCTACATAAGGAACAGTGAGCCTGCTGACGGAGATAAGGTCAAACCTTATCATTTTCATTATGTCGTTCATATCTGTCCTCCTTTGCAACATAGACCAGTATCTCATCGATGTTAGCTTTTTCGGTCACAAGCTCGTCCGATATCTCCTCAAGATACTCAGTACTGAGAAGTGCATCGAAGCCGTTGCGGTAGTTGTGAAAGCCTATGCACTTTTCACGCAGAGCAGAGGAGATTTCCTCCTCAGCACCTCTGAGGATAACGTATTTTTCGCTGAGTTCGTCCTTAGTTCCCGTGAACCAAACTCTGCCGTTGTGGAGAATTGTAACGTAATCGGCGATACGCTCCACATCAGATGTGATATGTGTGGAGAAAAGGACACTTCTGTTTTCGTCCTCTATGTACTCCGCCAGTATATCGAGAAGTTCATCACGGGCAACTGAGTCAAGGCCGCTTGTTGGTTCGTCAAGTATCATGAAATCAGCTTTATGTGACAGTGCAATGGTTATCATAAGTTTCATTTTCATGCCCTTTGAGAATTCGCCGACACGTTTGTTGTCAAGGAGTCCGAAGGATTTAAGTCTGTTTGCAAATTCATTGCTGTCCCAGTCCTTGTAGAATGGCTTCATCTGTTTTTCAATTTGTTTTGCTGTGAGGTGGTCAGCAAGGTAAAGGCTGTCAAAGACAACACCAAGCTTTTCTTTTATGGCTATTGTGTCTGTAACGCTGTCAAGCCCGAAAACACTGATCTTTCCACTGTCTATATTAGCCATATTGAGTATAGAGCGGATAGTTGCGGTCTTACCTGAGCCATTTTCGCCTACAAATCCCATTATATAACCCTTAGGCAGAGAAAAGCTCACGTCTTTGAGTGAAAAGCCGTCATAAGCCTTGTTGAGTCCTTTTATTTCCAGAATGTTCTCCATAAATCATTCCTCCATGATTTTTTTTAGAGCGACGATGATTTCATCATCGGAAAGTCCAGCATTTCTGCCGTTAAGTACGGCTTTCTCGAAGCCTTCTTCCATTTCACAGAGCATTCGCTCACGCAGCAGTTCGTTGTTTCGCGGAGCAACAAAGTACCCCTTGCCTGAGACAGAGATGATAAAGCCCTCCTCGGCAAGGTCGTTGTAAACTCGTGTAGTGGTAATAACACTTATCTTCAGATCTCTGGCAAGCTGTCGGATAGACGGCAACTGCTCGTCCTCTGTGACGCTTCCCTCAAGTATCTGAGCTTTTATCTGCTGCTCTATCTGTTCGTAGATAGGCAACTCGGATTTATTTTTTATAACGATCTTCATAGTGCACTCCTTCGTTATACTGTATATGTTTCTGTATATACAGTATAACGCGCCTACAAAAGTTTGTCAATACCTTATCTGTAACTATTTTGTGTAAGCTTCCTAATAACAGTATATACGATGTTTCATCTAAAACAGGTCGCTATCATTGTATTGATGAATATAAGTATGTACAATGTTATTAAGGTGAAAAATAAACAGGAGTATGATCAAGAAACGATATCATACTCCTGTTGCTTTCATATGAAGTTTATTGTACGAGTAAAGACATAATAAAATAAAATCGACCTTTAAAGATGAATTTGCAGCACACTCGAATTAACCAATCGATAGAAGTTTATTATTCTTTTATTTTACATTGCTTGTCATGTTTTTTCTATAGTCCGAGGCGGTAACACCTTTTTTCTTTCGGAAGAGCTTCATAAAGTGTGAAGCATCGGGATATCCGCATTTTTCTGCTATCTCACTGACGTTGAGAGATGTTTTAACAAGCAGCCTTTCCGCAAGAGCAAGCCGAGCGGAGATAACATCTGCGTTAAAGCTGATATTTAGAAACTGACGGTAGAGATGCTGGAAGTAGGAGATGCTTACGCCTATTTTTGCAGCAGCATATTCTGCCGTCCATTCAAGCTGCGGCTCCTCGTAGACATTGTATTGCAGCTCACGGAGCTTTCCAAGAAATGCACTGTTGCTGTCTGTGGAGGAAATACGCATATCCTCCAGCTTTTTTTCAAGCTGTGTTATCATGTCAGTGGAAGATGTACTGCTGTCTGTTATTACAGATAAATGCCTGAGCATAGCAGAAATGCTTATGTTTTGTTGCATTTCTATCATTTTTAGATTGGATTTCAGCGAATTTATGAAAAGTTGCTCAGGAAAGTCGGAATTATCACATTCGCCTATAATTATAAATTCCTCACTGCCTGTTCTTGCAGCAAGTTCGCCTCTTGCACATGAAAGATTAACCGCTTGTGCAAATGAGACGATTATCTGACGGACGTATTCATTGCCATATTGCTCGCGAAACTGCTCTGCTCTATCAATACAATAAAGAACACCGTAGTAACGGCAGTCGGGACTGAGCGAATCTATCCGTGAGATAAGTCCCTTACGGCTGAATAGTCCTGTGAGGATATCACGTTCAGAGAGACGTTGTATCTTATCGTTGAGGTATTTTTCGTAGTCAAGCATACGTATGCGCTCAATCGTGTTTGCCGCGACCTGACAGAATTCACCGTAGTATTGTTCAAATACTATGCTGTCTGAATACCTGCGGACGCAGTATCCGAAGTTCCTGTCGAGGTAGTGCAGGGGAGTGAAGATGTATGCAGCAGGCTTATCTGAGAGTTCCTGCTGAGGTATCATCATATCCAGTGAAAATTCCTGTAGAGATATGTCGCATCTGCCATTGCAGTACTTCATACGGCAGAACATTTTATCTGTGTAAACGCTGCCAGAGTTATCTTCATCACCGTTGCAAAGGCAAAGGAAAAAGTCGCTTTTGGGGTATAAAAGATAAGCGTTCTGTGCGAGAACAATTCCGCACTCGTCCATATTCTTTACATTATTCATCATGGAGGAGTAATTGCTATGCATGAAAATGCTCATGGTCATATCTCTTGCAAACATCTTCTCGCTGATAATTGCGTCTCCCGAGGCATTCGCCTTGCAGCCGCAGCTTGCTCCCACCTTAACAGCCGGACGCACCTTCATACGGTCGCAGGTACTCTCACCACTTATAAACTTATGGAGGCGACATACGGCTTCTATACCGTTTTCCATGTAGCCGCTGCCGAAAGTGGTAAGTGACGGGTGATAGCTGCTGACGTCAGGGTTGCCGTCGTATCCGCCTACAGCGATATCATCGGGGACATTTATGCCGTTTTCTGCAAGTGAAAGGCAAAGCTGCAAAGCCATATAATCGTTCCCACATACGATAGCCTGTGGACGCTCTATCTCGCCATTTGCTATTCGTGTCGCGAAGCTCTTGGCGTAGTTTACCCAGAAATCGCCATAAAACACATGATCCTGTCTGAAAGGTATGCCATTTTCGACGAGAGCGTCCTTGTAGCCCTCTATTCGCTCGGTCGTATGTATCACATTATCCGGACCGCTTAGACAGTATATTTTTCTGAATCCGTGGGCTTTTATAAAATGTTTCGTAAGCTGTCGGAAATACTCCCTGTTGTTCTGAATACAGCTTTCAAAGCGGTCACTTACATAATCGAGGGCGATAACGGGTATTCTCTTTTCAAAGAGCATATCCTCAAGCTTTTTTGACAGTAAGCGGCTGTAGAACGAACCCAGATCAATAATAGCACCGTCGAAGCTGAGCTGTTTGATGAGGGTGTAGATATTTTCGTCACCTTTAAGGTGCTCGGTTTCGTTGTCGAAGTTTACGAAATGTGTCAGCACTAAAATGTCATAGTCGAGAGCGGCGGATTGCCGATACATTGCATCGATAAGACTGGTCTGGTAGAGCTTTTCCACATTTACGGTTATGAATGCTATTCGCTTTCTCATTGATATTCACCTCTTTTATCTGATTATAGCATAGAAAGCTGCGGAAATCAACAACAAAAAGCTGAAATGTACATAAATCGAGTTGGAATTTTCATTGAAATATACATTTATTTATACTATAATAATACTAACATAAAATAAAAGTAGGGGACAGCGTTCCCTATAAACTTTCAACGCTAAACTGAATAGAAAGGAAGATTTTATTATGAATAGTTTCTTCAAAAAAAGCTGTTCCGCTGTTCTTGCAGCAGTTTCCCTTGCTTCCTCGACTATGGGAAGTACTGTTTTCACAACATCTGCTGTAAGTTCAAGTATTCAGCAGTTTGCAGGCGAAAGCTCCGACAGCGTGTACAGTATACCAGCTGAGGCATTAGACTCAGACATCAGTATAACAGATATCGGAGAGTTTTCAGTACCGCTTCTTACAAGCAATAAGGTAGGAGCTTCAAGTTACAATATCCCTGACCTCAATATCCCTGCAAAGTCAGTTCCCGAGACTGAGGGCATCAAGTTCGTAAAAGATATGCGTCTCGGCTGGAACCTCGGAAATACTATGGACGCTATTGACGATACAGGCTGGGTAGGCAGTGAAATGGGTATCGAGACCTGCTGGAACGGCGGCTACAAGACGTCCAAGAAGATGATAGATACTGTCAAGGCAGCAGGCTTCAGAACAGTCCGTATCCCTGTTTCATGGCACAATCACGTTGACGGAAGCTACCAGATATCAAAGCAGTGGATGGACAGAGTTCAGGAGATAGTTGACTACGCTATTGATGACGGTATGTACGTTATCCTAAACGTTCATCACGATAACGACGCTAAGTATATGTACCCTGATACTGCTCATTATAACCAGTCCAAGAAGTACATGACAACTGTCTGGTCACAGATAGCAGACCGCTTCAAGGAATATGACAACAAGCTCATTTTTGAGACAATGAATGAGCCGCGTCTTATCGGTCATCAGAACGAATGGTGGATAAATCCTTCAAATGCTGACTGTATCGACGCTATAAAGACTATCAATAAGCTCAATCAGGACTGTCTTGACACTATCCGTAAGTCAGGCGGCAACAACGGCACAAGATACGTTGCTGTTCCGGGTTATGACTGCTCAGTTGACGGTGCTACAAATGAGAATTTCCAGATACCGACAGACAGTGTACAGAACAGACTTATCGTAGCTGTTCACGCATATCTTCCATACGGTTTTGCTCTTGCTGAGGAAAGCGACTCTCAGAGCGTACGCAATTTCAATATCAATACAGACACAGGCGAGATAAATCAGGCATTTGACAAGGTCTACCAGAAGTACACATCAAAGGGTATCCCTGTTTACGTTGGTGAGTACGGCGCAAGAGAAAAGGGCAACAACGTTCAGGATAGAGTTGACTGTGCTGCATACTTCACAGCATATGCTTCATCTGTAGGCGTTACCTGCTGCTGGTGGGACGATATAAGCTTCATGCTCCTCGACAGATCAAATTGCACATGGAAGCGTCCAGAGATAGTTGCTGCTATCAATAAGTACGCAAGAGGAGAAGCTGAGTCTACTATCGTTACTTCTGTTACAAATCCGAATGAGATAGTGACTACAACTACATCAGTAAATGTTTCCGACAGCGAAAAGATATACGGTACAGACAACGGCAGCGGAACTGTTAACTTCGGTACAAGCATTGGTGAAACTGCTTTTGTTGACGTTCAGTTCTCAGGCAATACAAACTTTATGAACGGCTGCCTTGGTTTCTCACCACAGTTCAACGGCAAGAGCTACTGGGTATCATACGTCTGGGAGGCTAAGAAGTCAGGCACTATTACTCTTGACATGAACAACCCAAAGCAGGTAATGGACGTATCCACTGACCCTGCCGAGGCTGTTACAGATGCTGACGTAAAGAAGCAGCTTATCGAGATGATAAAGAAAGAAAAGTCCGCACTTTTACAGGCTTGGTACGCATCTGACAAGTCAGGCAAGGAGATAACACCTCCTGCATCAGGTGCTGAAAGCATCAAGGCATTTATCATTTCCTCAAACGGATCACAGCAGACAACAACTACCACAACTACTACCTCAACCACCACAACATCGACAACAACTTCAGCTTCGACTACATCTACAACTACAGTTACAGAGCCTGTGACAACAACAACTACTACTGTTCCAGTGGTAAAGGCAGACAAGTATGGTGATGTAAACTGCGACGGCGACATTGATATGTCAGACGTTGTACTCATTATGCAGTACCTTGCAAATCCGAACAAGTACGGCTTGAACGGTTCAGACTCCAAGCATATCACTGAAAAGGGACTTGCAAACGGTGACGTTGACAAGTCCAGCGAGGGTATCACAGCAAATGACGCTCTCCGCATACAGGAGTACCTTCTCAATAAGGTGGCTTCTCTTGATATCGCATAATGTTTTATAATTGAACTGCTACATAGAAAACTCCGCTGTGTTTTGATATACAGCGGAGTTTCTTTGTCTGTTCAGAGATATTTGAAAATGTGTGACATTTGTATTTAATTGTTCGTTTGTTATAAATGAAAAGCAAATGCAAAACATATCATTTACTTTTTAAGAGTATATTTTTTACAAACGAAATGATGAGCATTTGATTTTAGTTACAAAATATGATATAATTTTAAAGTTGTTTTAATAAAGAAAATTTGGGAAGGATTTGATAAAAATGAAAAGAACAACATTTAAACTTACACTTGCATTTATGCTTGCAGTTTGCTCACTTGCAAGCTGCGAAAAAACTGATTCAGACTTAAAAAATGACGAGAAAAACACAACTACTTCTGCTTTAACGACTGCTTTGGTAACTTCAGAAAGCAGTTCAACAACAGTCACGACTTTGGCTGATATAACAGAGACTATCCAGCAGACTCAAACCGATACTGCTTTGATTGATCAAACTGAAACTCCTCAGACAGATAAAACTGAAGAAACAGCAGTTGAGCAGACTGAAAGTAAAACAGATACTCTTACAGAGAAGCAGGCACTGGAAGCAATCCAAAACTATTGTTTCATTAATAATCCAAATTTAAAAAACATGGTGGATTCGGGAGAATATAATTTATATTGGGACGTTCATACAAATGATACTAATGAAATAGTTGTATTATACAGATCATATACTGCTGCACAAACACGCTATTATATTGATCCTGTTTCAGGAGAAACGTATGTTACCGAGTTAGTTCCCGGAATAATAGATGAGGAACAGCGTACAGATGAAAGCTTTAATATAAGAGAATATTTAGTGCAATAATTCGCGTATTGGAACTAGAATACTTAAATTGACTTATATCTGTTACTTTATACTATTCTATACCACCAAATAATTTGTCGTCTGTTCTTAGGTTGCACTATATATTATACTTGCACCTTAACTTAGAATCGGAAGCCAATAAAAAATCCGTACAGTTTATGCTGTACGGATTTAATGTTATATAAGTTTTCTTTCGTCGCAGTATTCACATTCGAGGAGAGTTTCATCTCTGCTTGCACGGAAACTTTTAGGAAGATATTCTTCGTGATTAGTGATACATTTAGGATTTGAACACTTAACGCCTGCAAATATCTTGCCTTTAAGTGTTTCAGACTGCTTTTTCTCTTTAAGGATAGTCATTATAAGTGCCATACGTACATACATACCGTATTTAGCCTGTTTAAAATACATTGCACGGGCATCTTCATCTACCTCGACTGTTATTTCGTCAACACGAGGAAGTGGATGCATAACAATCATATCATTTCTTGCAAGGAGCATCTTTTTTCTGTCGAGCACATATGTGTTTTTCTGAGCAAGATACTCTTCTCTGCTTGCGAAACGCTCCTGCTGTATACGAGTCATATAAAGAACATCAAGCTTGTCGATAGCGTCCTCAAGAGTGTTTATTTCTTCATATGTACTTCCGTTAGCCTTGATTATATCCTTGATATATGCAGGCATACCAAGTTCATTAGTTGATATGAATACAAATTTGTTATCAGGGAACATACTTAATGCTTTACAAAGAGAATGAACAGTTCTTCCATTAAGGAGATCACCGCACATACCGATAGTAAGTCCTGAAAGAGTTTTCTTTTCGATCTTTAATGTGAGAAGATCGGTGAGAGTCTGAGTAGGGTGGAGGTGTCCGCCGTCACCGGCATTGATAACGGAACAATCAGCAGTAAGTGAAGCAGCTTTAGCTGCACCTGCGATAGGGTGTCGAATAACAAGTACATCGGCGTAATTGCTGACGATCTTTGTTGTATCCTTAATAGTCTCACCCTTTGAAACTGATGAATTAGCAGGATTATCAAAACCAATTATCTGTCCGCCGAGCCTTATCATAGCTGTCTGGAAGGACATCTGTGTTCTTGTGGAGGGCTCATAAAACAATGTTGCCATTATTTTGCCGTCACATACGTGAGCAAATTTTTCTGGAGCATTGTAGATCTCTTCACCGAGTTCTACCACCTTTTTCCACCAGGATACAGGATAATCGTTAAGATCAATAAGATGCTGATATTCCGATAACATATTTAAACCTCCGTTATATTATTACAGTATTTTGCTGCCATTTATTATCATTTCAAACTGTACACCAAGGAACTTTGACGCTCTTCTGCACAGCAGCATACGCTCCATAAATATCTCAAAATACTCAAGAACAGATGATATTTCCGTATCTATCTGAAGTTCAAGAATAATAGATGTTTTACTGTCGTTAAAAACTACCTTAGAGTTTTCAACAGCATAGTTCACACGGTCATGGATATCAAATGTTAGAAGATCGTGGTTGCGAACTCTGCTTCTTCTTACATCTGTTTTATCTCCGATTATCATTGCCGCAGAAATAGCATCAAGAGGCTGTCCTGTTCCTTCATCATGATTGCCTATTGCAGAGATAATAGAGCATATTTCATCGGCAGGCATACTGAGGTTATCAAGGAGTCTGAAAGCCATTACAGCTCCGCTCTGAGCATGATCGACTCTGTTGATAACATTGCCTATATCATGCATGATAGAAGCGATTCGAGCAAGCTCAACAGTTCTTTCGTCATATCCAAGGGTTTCAAGGATATAAGCGGAAGTATGAGCAACACGCTCAACGTGAGGAAAGGAATGTTCAGTATATCCCAAAGCCTCAAGAGCATTGTCCGCACGCCTGATATACTCCATAATATCAGGATTTTGTTTTATATACTTATAAGTAACGATACTTGGCATATTTTCACCTTAAAATCAATATTTTCCGTCATTCTCAAAGTAGACTTTATACCATACAAGGAAAATGAATACAGTCCAGATCTTACGGCTGTTATCAGCTTTTCCCTCACGGTGGTCGTCAAGAAGCTTGAGCAGGGGAGCGGTATTGAAAAATTCCTTTGCACTCTCACTTTCAAACGTATTTTTTACTATTTCATAGTATTTTTCCTCTTTGAGCCATACTCTGATAGGCACAGGGAATCCCAGTTTCTTCTTTGCAGCAGTTTTTGCTGTCTGCTCGGGCGTATCCTTTTTAGCTGCAAGACGCATTGCATACTTTGTGATATACTTGGTCTCATCTGTTCCTTTATCATGAGTTACACGATACTTTGTTGGTATTTTTTCCGCAAGAGCCATTACTTCCTTATCGAGGAAAGGTACTCTCAGCTCCAGAGAGTTAGCCATACTCATTTTATCAGCTTTAAGAAGAATATCTCCTGCCATCCACATATGCAGATCAAGATACTGCATTTTTGTAACATCGTCTTTATTTCTGACATTATCATAAAAAGGCTTAGTGATAACAGTCGGATCGGGTGCAGAGGTCGATATCTTCAAAAGTTCTTTTCTGTCCTTAGGAGTAAACATATAAGCATTGCCGATAAATCGTTCTTCAACGTCCTTGCCTTTGCGAACAAAGAAATTAACACCGCGCTTTGCAGGAAGTTTTGAAGCAATACTACCAATACCACGCTTTATAAAACGAGGAAGTTTGTCATAAGCTGTACCGTTCGGATCACTGTAAACATTATAGCCGCCGAATATTTCATCTGCTCCTTCGCCTGAAAGAACGACTTTAAGCTTTTCAGAAGCGATATTGCATACAAAATATAGAGCAACAGCTGACGGATCGGCAAGAGGTTCGTCCATGTGGTACTGTATCATTGAAAGGCTGGTCCAATACTCTTCCGGTGTTATGACCTTGCTGGTGTTTTCTTTGCCGATAACCTTTGAGAAGTTCTTAGCCCAGCCGATCTCATTATACTTCTCGTCAGAGCCAAAGCCTACTGTAAATGTCTTGTCAACATCGGCTATTGCAGCTACATAGCTTGAATCTACGCCGCTCGAAAGGAATGAACCGACTTCAACATCGGCGATTTTATGAGCTTCAACAGAGTTATGGAAGGTATCTGATATTCTGTTTACCCAATCTTCAAGAACAGGTTGATTATCAGCATCAAAATGAACGTCCCAGTAACGCTTTGCTACAAATTTACCGTCCTTGAATTTGAAGAAATGTGCAGGCGGAAGCTTGTAAACATTTTTAAAAAACGTTTCCGAAGTAGGGGAGTACTGGAAGGTGAGATAATTCTCAAGGGCAGTAGTATTGAGCTCCTTAGTAAATTTAGGGTGATCGAGGAAAGACTTTATTTCTGAACCAAACATAAGTGTACCGTTCATATTTGCATAGTACATCGGCTTTATACCGAAAAAGTCACGCGCACCAAAGAGTTCTTTATTATTTTTGTCCCAGATAACAAAAGAAAACATACCTCTTAATCTGTTAAGAAGCTTTTCACCGAATTCCTCATAACCATGCAGTAAAACCTCAGTATCGGTATTAGTGCTGAATTTATGACCTGCATTTATAAGCTCTTCACGAATTTCCTTATAATTATATATTTCACCATTAAAAATGATAACGAGTGAATTGTCCTCATTAAAAATAGGCTGATCTCCGCTTGAACTAACGTCGATAATACTAAGTCTGCGGTGACCGAGTGCAATATTATCGTCTACGTATTTACCTTCGGCATCAGGACCTCTGTGCTTGATACGATCCATCATTTTACCAAGGACTTCATCAGCATTGTCGATATTGTTCGTAAAACCTACGATTCCGCACATAAATATGCTACCTCCGAATTTTCCGTGTATTAAATCTCCCAAAATATTATACTACAAATCAATAGCTTTTGCAACAAAAAAATGATTTATTCTTTATTATCGTCAGAATTTTCTGATTTAATTTTTGCAAGGGGATTGCTTTCTACAGCATTACGAACATTTTCATTGTTTAGGTGTGTATATATTTCGGTTGTGGCAATACTTGAATGTCCCAGAAGTTCTTTTAACGTAAGTACGTCTGCATCGCCATATTGATACATTAAAGTAGCAGCGGTATGACGAAGCTTATGTGTAGTTATACCTTTCCCATCAAGCTCAGCTTTTTGCAATGTTTCTTCAACGATCTGCTGAACACGCCTTTTGGATATCCTTCGCTTTTGATTACTGATAAAAAGAGCCGGCTCTCCGGAAGCTTCAGGGATATTATTTCTGACAGCAAGATATTTCTGCAATGCATCAATACAAGCTGGATTAAGGTACACCATGCGTTCTTTGCTGCGCTTTCCAAGAACTTTTAAACGATTTTCAGTAAAATCAATGTCTCGGATATTAATACCGACTAATTCACTGAGACGCATTCCGCAGTTCAAAAATAATGTGATAATGCAATAGTCACGCTTAGAATCAGCACTATCGGCTGTTTCAAGGAGCTTTAAACTTTCATTTAATGATAAGAACTTTGGGAGACCTGTTTTGGGGACAGGTACATCAAGATCTTTAGTTGGATCATTTTCAATTATATGCGCAACTTTCTCAAGGTATTTAAAAAAGCTTCTAAGCGATGAAATTTTTCGGTAACGTGCGCGGTCTTTGTTATTTCGTTCGTCAGATGTGTAAAAAATAAAATTATATATATCGGTTATTGATATTTTTCTGATATCATCTTCAGTCATTTTACTGATATCAATATCTTCGAGGCTTTGACCTGTGTTATGCTGATTTTCGTAGATATAACGTAAAAAGAGGCGGATATCAGTGTAATATTCTTCGATAGTACGCTGCGCAAGTAATTTAACTATCTTTATATGTACAAGATAATTATTTAAAAATTCAGGATTTTCAGGTGAATTGTAGTTATTCATAATAAACCGTCCTTTATAAGTAATTCAAGAACTCTTGCTTCGCGTTCAATTAGCATCGCATCATAGTCAGAATGATCATGTGTTCGATTAATTGTTATAGCTTCATTTGCAGTTACATACCTGAGTTCAAATCCTTCGTCTAATTCGTAATCATCTAATGATTGACATTGGACTGAGTTTTCAACATTGCACAGATAATAAAAGTTTTCTTGCTCAAATATTTCATTTTCAGTAAAACGGCTTTTTTGAATTCTTAATACAGAACCATATTCGCTTATTGAATCCGCTAAAACACTCAGTCCGGTTTCTTCGGAAATTTCTCTTGTAAGTGTATTTATATGATCTTCATTATTTTCAATACCACCGCCTGGAAATTTATAATAGTCATATTTACGGCTATAAACTAATGCGACTTTTTTATCTTTTATTATAATGCCACGTACAGACGGACGCTTGAATCTTGAAAAACTATTATTATAATCCTTTAAGTCTATTGTGAAAAGACGTTTCATAACTATTAACCTCGTTTTATCACGCAAAGTTTCACCAAATTTACATTTGGTGAAACTTTATTCAATTTTATCTCTTTCTATTATATCAGTATTTCCTTTATATTTCAAGAGTATCATATCAATAACAGGTTTTAAAGTAGTTATAATTTCTAATTGCCAATATCTTTCATAATAACAATGAGGTTCTAAAGAAGAATAAATTTTAAGTTTTTTAGCCGTATCACTAATAACAGAACGTTCATAATCATTAAAATACATAATATCACTCCTTTACTTTAAGACCATTGAACCAACAGGTCTTACATAAATTTCTTTTCTTGTTACACTCGAAACTAAAATAATTCTCATAACAAAGAAGCTGTATTTCTTTTTCGAGCTTCCTGGAGCCGCGCCATTTAAAACGCTTCACAGATCTATACTTAATATCATTTTTTGGTATAATCATCAAAACACCCACTTTCATCAAGCTTTAATAATATTCGTATATGCTTAGTTACCTCTTTAAAGGTCTCGAATTCCTGTACTGCTAACATTAATTCAGTACAATCAATAGGATCAATTCTGCGAAATCTTATATTACTTTGTAATACTTTCACATGATCTTCGAGCCTACAATAATTATTATATATGTATGCACATAATAAAGCAGCTTCACTCTTTTTCATTCCATGAATATCCTTTACAAGGCATACACTCAGACGGACAATCAGAACGACGGCAGAGCTTTACATTTCCAATGCCTTTACAAAATGGTAATTCATCACAGTAAATACAATAAACGCATATAGCGCAATCATTATTATAATTATTCATAATACAACCACCTTTACATTAAATTATGCTCTTTAAGATAAGCAAGGACACCAGAACCAGGAGCGTTATTATCTTCTTTAATAGTCTTATAACGGCTGTTAAGCGGCTTTCCTTTTCTACTATCATATATTTCCTTTAAGAACTGTTCAACGCCTACAACATCAATATAAGTACTTACAGCACCAGAAACTTGATCATGTAAATAGGTACGAAGATTTAATAGGCCGTAACTATCAGCAGGTTTATGAAAAATACTTTTACTTTCAGCATATTCAAGAAACTTAATCCAATAAGGAGCAGTATCAAGAATAGAATTATTAGTAGTATTATTTGTCGGTACTATGTACCGCAAATAGTGATTAAGTACCATAAAATATTTTTTTCGGAAAGGTTCTCGAAGCTCGATAAAGCCAAGCGCATTTTCACGGCGGAGCTGAATTTCTAAACGTACCCAGTGATCAATACGATCTTGAGCTTTCTGCTCTAACCTCTTATCATAACATCGAATATATACATTCGATGTTCTTGACCCGTGAATAACTGAGTAACCTTTATTACCACCGATATACTCATAATCTTTAAGAGGAGAAACAAAATTCTCTTTTTTCGTTTCATCAATAAGCAAATCAAGGTCAAGGAGTCCACTGAAATCATCAAATGCAATATCAAGTCTTGTAATATTCATTTGACGCTGATCAGGTTTATCATTATAATTATCAAGTATTTCCGAGAAAATGAAATCATAATCACCAGAACCATACTTTTCAAATGTTCTGCAGCCTTGACCAGACATCTCAACAAGGACACCCATATCACCATTTTTATTATCAAAGCCGTTATAATGGATTGATACACCATTGAATAACAGTCTATCACGATAACCATAAAAGCCTTTTTTCTCTTCAAAGTCACAATCTTGTAAACCGAGAAGATTAATAATAGAATTCAGATCATGAATTTTACTTGTAAATGATAACCAGTCATAGCATAAATAATTATTTTCCATATTCTTCACCTAACAATAAACATTTATCATCATCAGGATTATTGTTTTTTATAAGTCGAGGAATTACAGCCATTTCTAAATATTTCTTTAGACAATGGACACAGACAGTTGATTGAATTACACCGAATTTAAAGAAAGCGAGTTCTCTATCCTTGCCGCAGCTTGGACAGATACCAGTTTTTATATTAGCCATACTATCACCCTTTTTATTTTGTGTGTTTTAGTCTGAACCCACCTCTTAGCATAGGTGGGTTCCAATCAACTCAACGGTTGATTTTGAATTTTAGGGAGAGTGAGGGGGGAGCCCCCCGAGGGGGCAACCCCCCCACTCTCCTACTCTTGGATTTAATGCCTACGCCTTACAGCCTTTTTATATGCTTTTTGTGCTTCCTTGCTTCCGTCAAAGATCGTATCTATTGAGCCTTGATTTCGCAATATCTCTTCATCACTTAAATATTTAGCCTTTAGGAAACCTTGTATCAATTCAGTAGTATCATATAAATTACGGTATTTGTCCTTTTGTATGGTAACAAATGTATAGGAGACTTGTTTTTTGTATAATCGGTTTGTACACCATGCCTCGTACTCTTCTATATCATACGTGAGACCTGTTAACATTCTACTGAATGGGTGTTTTCCTTGTGCTGAACAATCTGTTACAGTTGCAGTGATATCTCTGATTTGCTTATCAATTAAATTAAATCTTTGAACTGTTGCATATATCATCATATGACGTTTACGGCATTGGCATAAATGCTGAAATACTGGCTTAGGAACTGACTTTTCGCCCGTGCTGAAATCTCTGCTATTAAATAATGTACCAATTTCATCAATAAGAACGAGTGTATTTTCTGGAGCGTTTAAAATATCGTCAGCGGTTTTAAGTTCAAGTATTTGTGTATGATCAGGAAAATTATCAAGTTTAACATTAGTTAAAATAGAAAGTTGAGGATATCGAACAGCCTTTTGATAAGCTTTAATAGTCATTAAGCTTGTTTTACCTTGTCCGAATTTACCAGTAAATAAGTGTATGCCCCAACCTGGAAAGATTAATTTCTGTTTATAGTACCAGTAAATCAAATGATCATAAATCTGATAGCAAAGATACTCAGGGAGCAGCCACAACTTTTTAAATAATAAAGTAATAAACCACATTTATATATTACCTCTCAGAAATCCACGCATAAGCTTAAATAAGTAAACGAGGAAGAAGCCGAGGAACAGTAAAGCGGTAAGCAGCTGACAACCCATTGTAAAAGCTTCATATGTATTTGTAGGAACATAATCAAGGTCAACACCAAGAGTTAAGAACAATTCATGTAAATCATTATCATGCATATCAGGTAAATTTGAAGAAACCTGATGCTCTTCCCTGCTCTCGTTCTCCTGTTCCGTCTGGCTCTCGGTCACTGGTTCCGTATTCTCTTCCGTCTGAGCTTCCGTCATAGGTTCCGTAATTGGTTCCGTTGGCTGCTCCTGAGCTTCCGTCATAATCTCTTCGTTCATCATCATTCACCACCTTTTTTGAGGGTATAGGTTTATATTTTTTTTCGGTCTTATGCCATTTAACTACATCTATCCAGAAACGGAAAGAAGCAATAAAAGCATTGAAACCATAGATAATAAGAATAAAATATAATATGTACTTCATAATATTACTCCTAATCGGAAAATACTCTATAAAAGAAGTATAATAGAATTGAAATAACACCGCAGCCAATAATCACGGCTAATAGGTTAATGCGAGTACCGAACACAACAAAATTGTGTTGTAATATCTGCATTATAACGTTTACAATAGCTCTTAATTCACTCATAATTTACCCCCTTATAATTGAGATTATAAGTTTAACAGCAAAGAAAATAAAAGCTATACCAAATAGTAATTCAAATAGTGATTTGATATTAAAATCAAATGTACCATTTAAAAAGATACCAAGACAAGAGCGACCGAATGAAACAAGAGCTTCTCCTGTAAAGATATCAGAAAGGAAACCAAGAACCCAAGAAAATAAATCTTGTATGGCTTCGCCGAGCCAGTCGGCAACATCTGAAAATATCTCAGTCATATGATCACTCCTTATATCTTGCGCCAGATAGCAGCGAGGACGAAAGCAAGTAAACCGCCAAAAAGCAATACAGAAAGCCAATCAGGCATATAAGACAATACACTTCGTAATAAAGATAAGAAAGATGAACTATTAGATATAAGGCTATTAAAAGATGAATTTGAACCTATACGAACATTAGAAGATGAATTATAATTCTTCTCACCTAAAATTTTTACTGTATTATCTTCGGGGTCTACAATACCTTTAATCTTATCAAACTGACTGCCTAATGAAGATGTATTATCATAGGAGTAACCGTCAACATAAAATTCAGGGTCAAATTTAGTATCACGTGCAACAGAGAAGTCTTTGGAATACACAAGTTCTAAATCTCTGAAAGCAGGATAAACTAATTGGTCACTCCAACTTGAAGGTACATTCTGAGTTAAATTATATACATAGACTTTTAAAGTATAATCTACACCTTTTTTAAGCTGCATACTATCATAATATAACCATTCTCTATTGTAATCGTTTGGTGATACTAAATGCCATGCAGATGGAGTATTAATCGTAATGGGAGCAGATACATCACCGACATAAGGGTCAAAGCCAGCAGCATTGAAAACCGCTGAAATCATATCCGAAACATCACGTTGTACCCATTCATCTTTAACTAAAGCATATGTAACTTTTGAGGATCCCCAGAAAAATGTATTATTATCTGAATTTGTAGGTAAACCAACATTTAAAGGTTCATTTTTAGGCTGAATGAGTACAGCATATTCATATACATCACCTGTATTATTTTTTATATCTACCTGTAATTGATTAATCTCGAATGAAGAACCCTCAAATTCAGTACTATAATTGTAATTTTCTCCGAGATCAGGAAATACTTCAACCTCAATAGCACGAAAATTTGTATTAATATCACTATCAAAATTATAAAACTGATATACATTCATACCATAGTACGGCGAATTATATACAGCCGAGGGAGTTGTTAATTGTCCATTATTATATAATTTGAACTCAACAGTATTATTATTAAAATCAAGTTTTATATAAGATAAATTATATTCTGCGTTATTTACATATTCTGTTTTGATACACATTTGAAACATATTAGACGGACAATTAATAGTATATACATTGTCATTATTAGATACATAATCAGTATTATTAACAACACTATTAGGAATACGGATTAAGCACGCACAAGTATCTGAGCTACTATTATTATCAAAGTTCATAAATATATATGAATCTGTATCTAATATAAAAGCGTCATAATTAAAAGCCTGTTTTGAAGTAGGTCTATTATTATATACTGAACTTGCAGTAAATGGTATTATGCAGCTAAGTAAAAATACAAAGGCTGCGGATATTGATATAAAAAGTTTTTTCATAAAAAAATGCCCCCTTATAGGATAAGGGGACATTCTGACGGGGTTAAGCGTGGCAGGCTGCCCCCCGCCTTCGTTTAAGATCGGTTGTATATGAGATTATGCACTTAGTTTGACTGATTTCTGATCTTAGTAAAGAGACCATAACCAGCACCTACAATACCCATGCCGAGGAAAACGGCAGGAATAGGATTTGAAACAGCGATATCAATCGCACCGCTTACGACATCAGCAACGCCAGAAAGGCAAGTTGTGATTATGTTTGTTGTTGTGGTTGGTTCCATAATATAACTCCTTTCATTAAAAATAATTTATGCTTCACTCGGCTTTTTAGCCAAGCTTATGCCAGTAACAACATGTTCACCGTTTCTGTTAGGTCCTCTCTTAATCTTAATTTCACGCTGTAAAATTGAGTCAAGAAAAGTATCAACAACATTAACATTAAGCTTACCATTATTCAAAGCACCAGAAATATTGAACCAAGCAGCAAGCTCGGAAGTTTTAACTTTTTGCTTAAAGGGTATAAATCCATGAAAGCCCTCTGGAGCATCATCTGAAACACAGTAAAGAATTCTATTGCTGTAAGGAATAACCTCACCAGTTTTATCACTTACAATTGTTCCATCAGAAATTTCAAAACCTGTAATAATATCCATAATTACTCTCCATTCTCCCCTATCGCTCATGGGGTAAGCGTTATTAAAAAATAATCATGCCTTATAGGGCATATCTTATATTATCATACCTTATAAGGAATTGTCAAGCCTTTTAGGGCATATTATAATATTTTTATAGAATACATACAAAAAAGGAAGTGTAAATTAATGCAACATTACAATATGAAAAAAGCAAGAGAAGAAGCAGGAAAGAGTCAACAACAAGCAGCAGATAAATTAGAAACAACACAAATGCAAATTTCAAAATGGGAAAATGAAAAACAAGATATAACATTAAGAAAAGCAATAATCCTCGCAGATTATTATAATGTATCACTTGATTACTTAGCAGGAAGATCAAATATAAAAAAAGGAGAATAAAAATGATTGAAAAAGAACTACAAGAAGAATTTAGCAAAGAAAGAAAATTAAAAGAATACGAGATAAGAGGGACAAACAAATATAAATTAATACATATGATAGAAGAAGGAAAAAACGAATACGCAATATCAGCAAAAATAATAATACCTAAAAACTCAAAAATGATAGATAAAAGCAAAAGATATAATAAATCACCTATAACACAAGCACTTGAAGAAATTGAAAAAGAACATAAAATTTTATTAAAAGAAGGTAAAACAGAGAAAAGACTATACTTTAACGACATTAACGAAGATGATTAACGGGGGAAGCGGTTCCCTTCCCCCGTCCGACAGTCTTAAATTCTCGGGAAGTTTGTGTGCGCTTTAGCGCACCCCCTTGCCGCCTGACGGCACAGCTAAAAAAGGAAAAAAAGAACCCCGGAGCTTTTATTGCTTCCAGGGTTCTTTTGCATAATCGTTAATTATTAATAGGACTTAAAAGAAAAACTCTATTAAAATTAGTGCGAAGAATGCGACCGATCTTTTCAACGTTATTAATATAATCATAATAACGATAAGTAATAGAATGAGGGAAGAAATCTAATAAAATACCCTCGCGCGAATAAGTACCATAATCAATAAAGATAGGAATATCCTTAAATTTATCAGGATTTTGCAATGCAAAATCAAAATCAAAAAATAATTTCATTAAATAACCTACTTTCATAAAAACACCTCAAATGGAAAATTTACATTTGGTGAAACTTTGTCTCTTTTTTCATTATAATGATTATATCACTTCTCTGTGCTATTTGCAAGTAAATCATGCTTCCATCTGCAAGTAGTCGGTCAACTTGTTGTGGAGAGACCGACTACATTTTTTATGTACTCATACAATTATATTATACTCATTGCATTTCTGAACTATTTGTGCTATAATAATACGGTATTTTTAATTATGTTGGAGGTGTTTTTTTGAATTCTCTAAATCTTATATTATGTGCCGCTGCTATTGCTGCACTTGATATATGTATTTTTGTTCTTATAATAACAGCATATTGCGAAAAAAGATCATCAAAACGAAACTGGCATGAACTTGCTCATGACATGGAGCTCGCCGAACAGGATAAAATATATGATCTTGGTTGTGACGAAGTTCTTATAGGTCGTCACGCTTCTGCGGATATACGATTGCCTGATCTCTCGGTTTCACGTTATCATGCTATGCTAACTGTTTCAAATGGTATATGGACTATTAAGGACATTGGTTCAAAATCAGGTGTTTTTGTAAATGGAAATCTGATACACGAAACTATTCTTCATGAAAATGACGTTATAAAACTCGGTAATCGTCGCTTGATTTTCAGAAAAAGGAGGCAGGAACGTGTACGCTAATCCCGTTGCATACGTTTTTTCGTGCATTTTTGTAATATTTGCGCACTCTGCTATGCTTGTCAACATCTGGTTCAACGGCAATTTCTCAGAACCACGTGATATAGCTATTCTTGGTGCGGCCGTAATAATACTTGATGTTGCTTATTTTGTTTTTATTCTGTTTTTCAAACAAATGTCATATGTTCTTGATTTTCTCCTTGTACTTATATTGAATATGAGTGTTATTTTTCAATCATGTTTCATATGCAAATTCAACATTAAGCATTATATTACCTGCATTGTATGTCTTGCGGCAAGTAAGTGCGGATATATCCTTTGTAAAAATCACAAGATCTTGCAGGATAAAAAGAAGTATATATATGGCGGAATAGGTTTTCTGCTTCTTTTGGTACTTATTGTTTATTTTGCAAAGCATGATATGTGGGTACGAATAGGTTTATTTACATTACAGCCTTCTGAATTTATCAAGCCTCTCTTTGTACTTGCCTGTGCTACTTCTATTGTAGATCAGCAGAAAAAACACAAGATACTATGCTTTAGTGTTGTATATGAAAATATCGCACTTTTCGGTTTAATGGCGGCTATATGCCTTGTTCAGGTCAAATCACACGACTACGGTAGCCTTCCTACGTTTATAAGTATCTACTGCGTTGGCTTCATACTAAGAATATGCTATCCAAAAGCTAAATTCTCGAAAAAGAAACTGATAGCTGTTATTGCTGTTATTGTTGTTTTTTTACTCATTGGTCTTAAATATGCTCCGGAATATGTACAGCATCGTCTCCACGTTGACATATGGAGTGATAAAACAGGTGACGGATATCAGCAGTCACAGGCACTTATTGCTATTGCCAATGGCGGCTGGTTCGGAGTTGGTCCGGGAAGAGGCTTTCTTTCCAATATTTTTGCATATGATAATGATATAGTATTTGCCACTGTTAGTGAAGAATGGGGACTTTTATATGCACTTATGATGGTTCTTACTATAATCATCATTACAGCTATTCCACTTTTTAATCCAACAAGATCATATTATCATGCAACTATGTCATCTTGTATCTGTGCTGCGTTTATAGTACAAATGGCACTTAATATCTTTGGTTCATGTAATCTTATACCTTTTACAGGTGTTACTATACCATTTATTTCCTCAGGAGGAAGCTCACTTCTTGTAAGCGGTTTAATGACGGGTATGCTTATGGCAGGACAGTCTCCTGTTTTCGATGTGGCAAATAATACAAAGGCTAAGCCTAAAAAACAGGAAGAAGCAGTTCCGGCATGGAGGTGGAAGGAATGAAAAGCATAAAAAGGACTCAGCGTGTTACAAGTCTTATTATCCTTCTGTTTATCATTGGAATGATAATTCTTGTTTTAAAAATTCTGCATGAGTCATCGTTCTATATGATGAATTCCGATCAGCTTCAGCTCGGCTATGTATATGACAGAAAAGGCGATGTACTCTATGACGGTACAGGCAAAGGCTCTTATCCTGATAATTATTTCATTGATGTCGGAAATATCATTGGTGATGAAAAGGGACAAATGGACAACACTCTTGTTGCCAGAAATCTTGAGAAACTGAACAACTATAATTTCTCCGACGGATTATTAAAAGACGGCGGCAAAGCTGCTATATATACAACACTTGATCATGCTGCAAACCGTGCTGTTTTTGATGCTTACGGTTATATGAAAGGCTGTGTATCGGCTTATAACTACAAAACAGGTGAGATGCTCGTTTGTACAAGTCTCCCCTCTCTTGACGTAACGAAAGGATACGATAATATTCAGAGTTTTGAATCTGCTACTCTTCTTTCAAAAAATCTGTATGGTACTGTCCCCGGCTCGACTCAGAAGGTCTCTACGGTTATTTCCGCGCTTGAAATAATGGGAAGCGGACTTCTTTACTCAAAGAGCTATACCTGCAACGGAAATTATGTAAATCAGACAGGCGGACAGATCGACTGTCATAATCTATACGGTCATGGAACTCAGAATATACAGGAAGCCTTTGAAAACAGCTGTAATCCGTTTTTTGCACAGCTTATCGAGGATGCTGATCTGCCCTTTGAAAGATTGAAAAAGCAGTATGAAAAGCTCGGATACGTTCTCAATGGTGATAAGCCGAAATATCTTGATATAAACGGTATTCAGTGTGAAACAGCTTCTACAACACTTGAAAATCCTCTTGAATTTAAGACTCAATGGGGCTGTATCGGTCAGGGTGACACTCTTGTGAGCCCTATACAGCTTATGATGTGGGAAAGTGCGATCGCAAATGAATCAGGCAAAATGACTATGCCTTATTTTATAGATCATGTAACAAATACAAGAGGTGCTGTCAAGGAAAAAGCCAAAACAAAGTTCAGTGACAAGATCTTTTCTGAGAGTACTGCATCTGCCACAAAGCAGATAATGCTCACAAACGGTTCTGACAGGTATTCTTATCTTATATCAGGATATAAAGTCGGTTTAAAGAGCGGTACGGCACAGGTTCAGGAAGGTGCTAAGGAAAATTCACTGCTTGTTGGCTTTGTAGATGATCCCTCATTCCCTATCGCTTTCTGTATTCTTATTGAAGATAAAGACAGCGGCTGGATAACAACAGAAAATATTGCACAGGTACTGCTTGATAATTTAAAAAACAATTTCTGATGTCATATTAAACAAATAAAAGTATAACCTTTGTGCATTTAAACAAAATTAATAAAATTCTCTTGTATCCTCACCAATATTATGGTATAATGTAACCATAAACAAATGCTTTGCTTTAGAGCAAAGCGCAAAGGAGGACCAATATGAAAACAACTATCACAGCTAAAAAAATGCAGATCCCTACTAATTTTACTGAATATGCTGAGAAAAGGATCGATTCTCGTCTTGGTAAGTTCTTTGGAGATGAAGCTGATGCAAAGATCGTAATTTCTGAGATCAAAACTCAGATCATCCTCGAGCTTACTGTTAAATACAACAGTATTATATTCCGTGCAGAGCGTTCTGCTGAAGACAAATATGTGGCTCTTGATGACGCTATCGACAAGATCATAAGACAGATTCGCAAGAACAAGACTAAAGTTGAGAAGAAACTCAAGGATACAGCTTTCAAGGAAGCATTTGCTTATCCTGTACCTGAAACAGTTGATTACGAAGTAATCAAGCATAAGAAGTTCAAGATGAGACCTATGGATATTGATGAAGCTATTCTTCAGATGAATATGCTAAGCCATGAGTTCTTCATGTTCACAAATGCAGATTCAGGACAGATAAACGTTGTATATAAGCGAGATGACGGAAATTACGCTGTTCTCGAACCTGATATGGAATAATTTTAGAATGAATTGTATGCGGGACATATTTGTCCCGCATACTGATTTTATAATAGTTGGAGTGATAAAATGGATAATAATAAGAAAAAGATCATTGAAAAGCGTATTGCAAAGGTCGGCGAAAATCTCAAAAAGAACAATATGGAGTTCTATTATGCTGAAACAAAGGATAAAGTTGCACATATAGTAAAGTCACTTATTAAAAAAGGTGATGTAATTACAAACGGCGGAACAATGACAATGGCTGAATGTAATCTGGCGGAGCTTCTCAACTCCCCTGATTATAATTACCTTGACAGATCAAAAATGACTCCGGAAGAAGTTGCTGAGCTTTATATAAAAGCGTTTTCTGCTGATGTTTATATTTCAAGCTCAAATGCTATAACTGAGGACGGCTGCCTTTATAATGTTGACGGAAACAGCAACCGAATAGCTGCAATAGCTTTTGGACCTAAATCAGTCATAATTATCGCTGGATATAATAAAATAGTAAAGGATCTTAATGAAGCTGAGATAAGAGTTAAAAGAGAAGCTGCTCCGCCAAATTGTGTACGCCTTAATTGTCCGACATACTGTGCTGAAAAAGGTGAATGTCTATCCCTTTCAAAGGCAGACAGACAGATGACGGACGGCTGCGGCGGTGACGGAAGGATATGCTGTAATTACCTTATTTCTGCACTTCAGCGACATAAGGGACGTATAAAAGTAATAATCGTCGGAGAGGAGCTTGGTTACTAAGGTATGAATGAAACTGCTCTAATGCTATATAAAACAGCGAGTTTCTTTGTAATATATGCTTTCTTCGGTTGGTGTCTTGAAGTTGTATATCAGGCTGTTGAGCATGGAAAATTCATAAACCGTGGTTTCTTGAATGGTCCGTACTGCCCTATTTACGGCTTTGGCGTAATTATAGTCTATAATGCACTTGAACCATTGAAAGAAAATATATTTATCCTGTATTTCGGAGCAGTTTTTCTTACTACAGCCCTTGAACTTATAACCGGATTTCTGCTGGAAAAGATATTTTCACAGAAATGGTGGGACTACTCTCACGAACATTTTAACTTCAAAGGTTATATCTGCCTAAAATTCTCTTTACTATGGGGAGTTGCCTGTCTTATAACTGTCAGGATCATTCAGCCTATGGTAAATAAGTTTGTTGATAAACTCCCTCATTCCATAGGTGTTCCTGTTCTTATTGTATTTTTCATAGGCTTTTCAAGCGACCTGATAATAACAGTTTTGGCTATTATCCATATTAAGAAGAAGCTGAAATTACTTGACGGTATTTCTAATGAAATGAGAAAAATATCCGACAAAACAGGCGAAAGGATTTTCGATAGTGTAGAATATGTAATGGAAAGGAAGAATTCATTAGACGAAAAGACTTCTGAACAGCGTAAAAAGCTCAATGAGCTTGCCCAAAAGTATGCAAAGCTGCGCGAAGAAAAGAACTTCACCATATCCCGTCTGTCCAAAGCTTTTCCTAAATTGACTATCTATCAGCCTAAACGTTTTAAAGAACAGCTGAACGAATTAAGGAACAATTTAAAGAAATAGCGTATTTCAGAGCATAAAAATACCGTACAGTTTATCTGTACGGTATTATAACTTTTATTCATCTTTGTTCTGAGGCGGACGTCTGCGCTTCTTCTTATCATTCATCTTAGGAACGGCATATATTGGTTTCATGGGCTTTGCCTTGCTCTTAAATACTGTATAGGAGTAAATACATATCAGAATATATATTGCGCAAAGCAAAAATGATACCAGAAGAGCCTTATTGAACCACTTTGACTTGCGGAACATTTTAGCTGCATAGATATTATACTTTGAAGTAGAACGTTCAACGTTATTTACAGCCACGATCTCAACAGTTCCAAGTTCTTCACCTGAATACTCAAGAGTAACCTTTCCAAGCGGCTCGCCTTTGGCAACAGGTGCCTGAAGTGAATTCTTGTACCATACCACCTTATCACGGCTTATGGTAGAAATATCAATATCATCATACCATAAAAGCGTAAATTCTTCCTTAGGACGAGCAAGAACATAATCGTTTCCCTCAGCAAGCTCAACAGGAAGCTCACCTACTTCCGCTGTATCGGCAAGTATTACCTGATATGAAAAATGATTGAATGCCCAGTTGAAAAGTGACTTTGCATCGGTTATATGATAAAAAGTCGTTTCTCCGTCAGCATCATTCAAGGGTGATTTCATAAGTACCGCAAGGTACTTGTTTCCGTCACGGCTTGCCATTGTTACGATATTTCTGCCTGCAAGTTCGAGATTTGCGGTTTTTATACCCTTAGCTCCGTTATAAGTATAGTCTCCGTCGGGTTCCATCATAATATTTGAATGTGTCCATACCCATTCAGTAGCCTGATTTGGGTGACTTTTCAAATTAGGAACTGACGGCGTGTAGGAATACGTCGTGGAAATATTTTCAAAATATGGTACAGAAAGTGCGTACATGGTAAGCGTAGCCATATCGTTGGCGGTTGTATACTGATCGGGATCATACATTCCTGTGGCATTTGTGAAGTGAGTATCGTTAAGTCCGAGTTCGGCAGCCTTCTCGTTCATCATATCTACAAATTTAGAGGTATTGCCGTCCCCTACCTTATATGCAATAGTCTCAGCTGCTTCAACTGACGAAGTAAGCATCATAGCATAAAGCAGGTCTGTCATAGTAAGGACGTCTCCGTCAAGTATCTCAGCAAATCTGAGATCATCCGGATACTCTATATTATAAAGATAATCAAAAACTGATTCATCTATTGTTATCTCTTTGGAGAGATCTGGGAAATTCTCAATACAGACAACAGCTGTCATAATATTAACCAGAGGTCCGGGCATCTGTTTTCTGTCAGCATTTTTCTGATGAATAACAGTTTTAGTGTCAAGATTTACAAGCACAGCCGATTCGCTCATAATACTCATATTTGATTTAAGCGGGAAATTCACTGCCTCAGCTTTTGTAATACATAAAAACGGTAAAACAATTATTATTGCAGAAAGGACACAAAATAATCTTTTCATATATTCTCCTTTATTTAAAGCGCGAAATGCACCATAATTTCATTTAGAAACTCCGCATTATATTATACCAGATATTTTTGCATTTTAAAAGAGTTTTCAGAAAAATTTTTTTAAATTTCTGAAAATTTTTTCTATGGTCTTTACCTTTTCATTAAAATGTGATACAATAGAAATATACAAAACGAGAGCAGCATAGAAAAAAACAAGCTGCCATAAAATTGAACAGAAGAACGGAGGTTTTTAATGTGATCTACGTTACAGGAGACACCCACGGAGATATTACTCGCTTTAAAAGCCCTGAAATGAAAAAGGTCGGGCGTGGAGATACTCTTATAATTGCCGGAGATTTCGGCTTTTTATGGGATAATTCCAAGCAGGAGGCTGCTGCACTGAAAAAACTGGCTGATAAGAATTTTACTATCGCTTTTCTTGACGGCTGCCATGAAAATTTTGATATACTTGAGAAATATCCTATTGAAGAGTGGAAAGGCGGAAAGGTACATATCATCGCGCCTAATATTATCCACCTTTTACGCGGACAGGTCTACACTATCGAGAAAAGAAGAATATTTACATTTGGCGGCGGTCATAGTCAAGATATCGAATTCAGACGCGATAATGACTGGTGGGAGCGTGAACAGCCCTCACATGAGGAAATAAAAGAGGGTATCGCTCATTTGCGTGAAAACAACTACAAATTTGACTATATCATCACTCATGAACCACCTGCATCTTTAAAGGAATGCCTTGGGGTTGATGTTCTCGAACGTCTTGAAGTCCATGCATTTTTTGAGGATATTATCAAGACCTGCAAATACAGGGAATGGTTTTTCGGTAAATGCCACATTGATAAGCATATCCCCATAAAATTCCATGCTGTGTTTAATAGCGTGATCCCACTTAAATAAGTATAATATGAGCAGATCCGACATAGTATATACTATCAATCAAAAGAGGTATTGCTATGAAAAAAATCAAAATTACGGATCTGCTTATCTTTATTGTGACAGCAGAACTTGTCGGAGCATTGTCTGCTCTTCTGTCAGGAGATTATAAATCATTCTACTCAGAATATACACGTCCTCCACTTATGCCGCCTGCATGGCTTTTTCCTGTAGTTTGGGCTGTCCTATACGCGCTTATGGGAATATCAGCGTATATTATATGGAACTATAAAGGCAATGAGATACGAAAATCAACTGCATTAAAGCTTTATTTTCTACAGCTTGCAGTCAATTTTTCATGGAGCATATTTTTCTTCCGTTTCAGATTGCTTGAGACTGCTGCTATCATATCAGTTCTGCTGCTTGTGCTTGTTGTAATGATGGTTATTTCGTTCAAAAGAATAAACAATACTGCGGCATGGCTGAATGTTCCATATATCATATGGCTTATCTTTGCTTCGTATCTTGCTATAAGTGGTTATATTCTCAACTGACATTATATGTAAAATTTACTCCCATTGTTTTAATATTGATTTAACTATTATCCTCTGGTATAATTTAATTATCCTGAATGGGATAATATCTACAGGAGGGAAACACTATGTGCTGCAACAATATCTGGAAGATGCTCTGCGAGTTATTCGGCATCTGCTGCAAATAAGCAAAAAACTGCACGGTTCTTATTTCCGTGCAGTTTTTTATACAAATATTTTAAAGACTCTTATGAACGGCATTACTGAGCTTTTCGGCAGCTGCTTCAATATCATCTGCTCCAAATACAGCTGAAACAACTGCAATACCGGTATGTCCGCAGCCTTTTATTTCTGATACATTTTCAGCTGTTATTCCGCCGATTGCAACCGCAGGTATATTAACACATCTGCATATCTCACTGAGTTGCTGCGGTGTTATCCTTATGGCATTAGTTTTTGTTGGTGACGGAAAAACTGCACCTACTCCAAGATAATCTGCTCCGGACTTTTCGGCAAGCTTTGCTTGGTCAACTGTTTTTGCGGTAGCTCCGATAATGAACTTCTCCCCTGCTATTCTTCGTATTTCAGCAACAGGAACATCTTCGATACCAACATGAACACCGTCAGCACCGCTTTTTAAAGCAGCTTCGTAATCATCATTGATTATAAGCGGAACATTATACTTATGGCATATTTTCAGAAGTTTCTGTGCTTGTTCAACTATTTCATCTTCAGAAGTATTCTTTTCTCTGAGCTGTACACAGGTCACACCGCCGAGTATAGCCTCTTCAACAGCCTGTTCAAGACTTTTTTCTTTAAGGCAGCCCTTGTCAGTAACAGCATAAAGCAGAAGCTGGCTTTTATCAATATTCATTTTATCACTTCTTTTCAAATTTTCTGATATATTCTAAAGGAGACTTGCATTTCATAAAACCGCTCATTGCACAGCCGCCTGCTGCACCGCACTCACGCACAAGCCCGATATTATCAGGCGATATTCCACCTATCGCATAAACGGGTATATGCACGCTCTCACAAACATTTCTGAGGAAATCAAGCCCCCGTGGAGCAAGTCCTTTTTTACAGTCAGTAGCAAAAATGTGACCTGCTGTTATATAATTTGCACCCAGTTTCTGCGCTTCCACAGCATCATCAACAGAGTGACAGGAAACACCGATACATTCAAAGCTTTCTTTTTCATCTTTAGAAAGCTCCCTGAGGATATGAAGCGGAAGATGTATATTCTTCCAGCCAAGCTCAATGGCTGTTCTCCAGTAATAATGCAGCATAAGTGTTGTATCATACTTTCTGCATATATTTATTACTTCTTCGGCAAGTATGCGGTAGTCTCTTTCAGAAAGGTCTTTTTCCCTTAGTATTATACGATCAGGTGAAGCTGCTGCGATCTTTTCTAGTTGCTGTAAAAGGTCATCTTCACAAAGATTTCGGGCTGTAACACAGATAATATCAGACATAGAGGTAATCATTCAGCACAGGCTGAAGTCCTTCCGATGACATATCCTTATACATCTTGTCAAAACTTCTGCTGTCGTTTATCTCAAACTGTTCATCGCCTTCGGTTGCTTCGCTTTCCTTGCCTGTGTACTTACTCTCGTGGTCGCCGATACCTGTTGAAACACCTGCCGAAACTTTAGTTGCGGCTATTTTTACGATACCGTTGCGGAAAGTCTCACTTTCACGGGAAGAAACTGTAATTCCGCAGAACGGAAGGAATATCCTGTATGCGCAGAGTATCTGACAGAGCTGCTTTTCATGTACATCAAGAGGATTTATCTCATCATTATTGATTATAGGGCGAAGTCTCGGACATGAAAGTGATATCTCAGCCTGTGGATACTTCCTCTGTAGATAGTATACATGAAGTGCACTTGCAAGAGCGTCCTTTCTGAAATCCGAAAGTCCGAGAAGAGCGGAACAGGCAATGCCTCTCATACCACCCATGAGAGCGCGTTCCTGAGCCTCAAAACGATATGGCCATACACGCTTATGTCCCATAAGGTGAAGCTGCTCATAGCGGTCGCTGTCATATGTCTCCTGAAAAACAGTAACATAGTCAACTCCACACTCGTGAAGATACTTGTATTCATCAGTATTAAGCGGATAGACTTCAACGCCTACCATACGGAAGTATTTACGTGCAAGCTTGCAGGCTTCGCCGATGTATTCCACACTGCTCTGCGCACGGCTCTCACCAGTTAAAATGAGAATCTCCTCCATCCCGCTGTCAGCGATCACCTTCATTTCATGCTCAATCTGCTCCATATTGAGTCTCATTCGCTTGATATCATTATAGCAGTTGAAACCACAATAAACGCAGTAGTTTTCACAGTAATTTGCTATATATAGAGGAGTGAAAAGATATACGGTATTGCCGAAATGCTTCTGTGTCTCAAGTTTAGCTTTCTGAGCCATTCTTTCAAGGAAAGGTTCAGCTGCAGGCGAAAGAAGCGCCTTAAAATCCTCAACGGTACAGGTATCATGGTTGAGAGCAGCATTTACGTCACGGGCAGTATACTGAGAATAGTCGAAATTCTTCATCTCTGTGATGACCTTATCCATAATATCAGACTTTATACGCTCCATTCCCTCCATGTACTCCATATGATCTGTACGTGAAGCTGGATCAGTCTCAAGCATATGCTTTTTCTTCAATGCTGCTTCGGAAAGCTTGTCCGAATCAACAAAATAATGATTTTCCATTAAATTACCTTCTTTTTTCATTTGTCTTTTTATTTTCATTTATGAGGAATAGCAGTATCAATACCGACACACCTGCATCTATATAATAATCCTTCAGATCATAGGTCATTACCTTATAAAAGTATATGTAATCAAGAGTATAGCCGTAAAAAAGCGTGTCGAAAAAATGTGCCAAAGCTCCTGCCGCAAACAAAACATAGACCTTTCTTGCTGTCGCTGACTTAAAAAGTCTGTATAAACATATAACGATCAGAAGAATAGCTGATTTAAAAATGATCATGTTCAGCTGAGATGTCTCTATCTTAAAATGGTTAAAGATGCCGTTCTGATTGATATTATGTGAGTGCTTTATCATAAAGTATTTACCGATGATACTTGTCTCAAAGCCTGTTTTGCTCAGCACAAGCTTTATGAGATGATCGATCGCAGCAAGAGCTGCGACCATAACAACAGTAACATTAAGTTTTTTGATATCAAAATGAGAGCTTACAAGTGAAACTGCTTTCCACAATGCAACCGAGATAATAACACTTATAAAAATAAACGTCAAAAGTCCTATTACTCTATCAACGCTTTTCATATATTTTATATCGCATAGTGCTATTGCTAACGGGCTGATAAAAAACACAAGATAATACTTTAACGAAAACCTGTTATCTTCCATTAATATTTGCATTTCCTTTCAAAGATCAAGTACAGCGATTATTTCGTCAACATCTTTCTCACCATTCGGCACAAAACCAAATGAACTATATAACTTTTCGGCAGTAGTATTCTCGGGCTCATATGACAGCCAGCATTTTTCGGCTTTTCCACATGGAAATGTTCTTATAAAGTCAAGTGCAAGCTGAAATGCAGCTTTGCCATATCCCTTATGCTGAAAACGCTTATCTATCATGAAACGCCATATGTTATAGTTATTTTCAGCTACTTTAGGCGGTGATTTCCAGTATTTGTCAGTCCCATAGCCTATCATGACAAAGCCAACAGGCGTTTTATCATCGTATATCCCAAATGTGAAAACGCTGCCGCCGCTTGAAATAGAGGCGTAAGCTTCTATGATACTTGTTTTGTTATCCGCTACGAATTTTCTCTGTGACCAGAATACACTGAGCCCGACTATATCCCAGATATTTCCGCCGTTTACTTTTTGCAGACGTATCATTAGTCGTGCAGGAAGCCTGTAAGGGTATCTGACGGTGCAGCACCTCTTGTAAGAACTCTTCCAAGACCTGCTAAATAAGCCTTTCTGCCTGCTTCTATAGCCTGTTTGAAGGCTTCAGCCATTGCAGGAAGATCACCTGCTGTAGCAAGAGCAGTATTTGACATTACAGCGGCAGCTCCCATTTCCATAGCTTCACAAGCTTGAGAAGGTCTGCCGATGCCTGCGTCAACTATTATAGGCAGATCTATCTCGTCAATAAGAATCTGTATGAAATCCTTTGTGGCAAGTCCCTTATTAGAGCCTATAGGTGAAGCAAGAGGCATTACAGATGCTGCACCAGCATTAACAAGGTCACGGGCAGTATTCAGATCAGGATACATATAAGGCATTACAACAAAGCCTTCCTTTGCAAGTATCTCAGTAGCGCGTACTGTCTCCTGATTATCAGGAAGAAGATACTTTGTATCGCGCATTATTTCGATCTTTACGAAGTCACCGCAGCCAAGCTCACGGGCAAGACGTGCTATACGAACAGCCTCATCGGCATTTCTTGCTCCTGATGTATTTGGAAGCAGAGTAACTCCCTTAGGGATATAATCAAGGATATTCTCGTGATCCTTTGAATTGGTACGGCGTACTGCAAGTGTGATTATCTCTGCACCTGCATACTTTACAGCCGCTTCAATAAGGCTGAGGGAATACTTTCCCGAGCCAAGTATAAAACGTGAGGAAAACTCATGTCCCCCGATTACAAATTTATCGTCTTTCATTTTAATTACTCCTTATATATTGAATTCGCCTGCGATTATTCTTATAACTGCATGAGCCTGATGCCCTGCACATATAAGGACTCTTGACGAAACAAGTCCCATTCCGTCGTTAACATCGCTTACTCCGTCACCGCAAACATAAAAACGCTTAGTAACGTGCTTTGTGGTTATCATATTTGATGAAGCCAAACCAGCCATACCTGAACCTGATACAAGATATTTTTCAGGCATTGTTTCAAGAACACAGTTCACAAGCATTGCTTTCTGTTCTGCTCTGTCAAAAGCTTCAACGATTATTTCATCATCAGCAAGAAGCTGTGGTATATTATCTTCAGTAATTTTTACACAGTCTTTTCTTATATAACAGTACGGAGCGATACGTTTCAAGGTATCATAAAGCGCATCGCTCTTGTACATTCCAAGCTGTTCGGGAAAATACTGCTGTCTGTTGAGATTTGAGATATCAACTTTATCAAAGTCGATTATATGCAGCTTTCCCACACCAGCCCTTGCAAGGGATATAGCGATATTTGAGCCAAGCCCACCAAGTCCGCATACTGCAACAGATGCATCACTCAGCTTTTTCTGCAATTCTTTTCCGTGTCTCTCTTCAAGAGCAGCATACATCTCCTCTTTCGTCGGTATCATATATCAGCCGCCTCCGACAAAGCGCACTACCTCTACAGTATCTCCGTCCTTGAGCACGGTTTTACTGTATTCAGCCTTTGGAACGATCATTTCATTCAGCTCTACCGCAACGTGCTGACTGTTTATTTCCATATCGGCAAGTATTTCGGAAACTGTTTTTCCGTCCTTGTCAAGAAGCTCTCCGTTAATCTTTACCATTCAGATACCTCCAAATAAAAATCAGGGAACAGCCTGCGCAGTTCCCTGTAAAGTACATAACAAAATAGGACTCCCTACGCTGGCATTAACCAAATCAGGTCGAAGGGTCGAAGGTACCACCTTCCTCTCAGCCTGTTCCACAAGCTCCCCTGCAACAAATATTATAACACACTTTTCGAGTTAAATCAAGTACTGTATCAAAAAATATCAGAATAATGAAAGCTGCTCATATTTTTCGGGCAATTCATTCAGATACGCAAAACACTGGTTGTTGTCATGCATTATTCCGTACTTTTCACAGAACTCAGAGAGTATATTTATAAGTCTTGAACTGTTAGGACTTGCAACTTCATATGAATATCCGAATTCACGGCGGTATCTGTCGGATAGTCCCGAAAAATGCCTGTCAAGTGCTGAATAAAAGTATTCCCTGTTCCCTTCTCTTAATGTAAGACCTATACCAAAGCTTATTATCCCTTTAACACCTGCTTCTGCACAGTAGCTAAGAAGGCACATGATATTATCCTCGTTATCATTTATATAAGGCAGAAACGGGCATAACCAGACAATTGTTGGTATACCTAATCTTTTCATCTCCATGAGTACTTCAAAACGCCTGCTTGTCCTGCACACGTTTGGTTCAATTATACTGCAAAGCTCATCGTCAAATGTAGTCATAGTGATCTGTACAACAGCTTTCTGCTGTTCGTTGATAGAAGCAAGAAGTTCGGAATCTCTGAGTATAAGATCAGACTTAGTCTGTATTGCTATTCCAAATTGATACTTTTCAATAAGCTCAAGGCATTTTCGGGTGATTTTAAGCTCAGCTTCGATAGGCATATATGGATCGCACATTGCTCCCGTTCCAATCATGCACTTCTTTCGCTTGGACTTCAAGGCTTTTTCAAGAAGCTGAGGAGCATTTATCTTTACCTCAATATCTTCAAAATCATGAGACATATTGTAACAAGTGCTTCTGCTGTCACAGTAAATACAGCCATGAGTGCAGCCGCGGTATATATTCATCCCGTTTTTTGATGACAGTAATCCTTTAGCTTCAACATAATGCATAGTCTTAATCTCCTGTAATATATTAATAATATTATAGCATGAATATACGTTCTGTGCAATAGTTTGTTTAACAGTATATTGTTGAAAACTTTAAAGGCAAAAGCAAATCAAAGTATATCATTATCCTACTGTATAGCAATTTTTCTCCGAACTTGTTGCTATTTTTCTGCTTTTATGTTATAATACTTTTGGAAGGAGCTGATAAAATGCAGAAAAAAACTGCTAAAATAATTACTGCTCTTATATCAGTTACATTATCATTAACTATCATGTTTTCCGAATGTTTTACTGCTTATGCCGCAGACGGTACAAAAAATACAGGCATTTCAAAAGGCATTATTATTGCAGTAATGGTGTCGGTATTTATTATTGCTGCGATAATTTCTGGAGTTATATCATTCAAACATCAAAAGAATAAATTAAAGCATTCATCAGACAAAAATAATTCTTCCGAAAATAGCGAGGAATGATATACAGGAGGCTGTTTCTTATGGATATAGACCTTTATATCGATTTCGTATATCATGGCTTTTATCGGCTTGATGACATAGAAGAACGCTTTGATGAGTATCGTTCTATGGCTATAGAGCAGTTAGGTGAGCTTGCCGATGACGAAGTTATTCTTTTCGCAATATACGGATTTGAGGAAGAAACAGAGAGATTAATATATGCCAATTTCATGCTGCGCAGACTTAAACGCGAACATTACGCACGAGTATGCGAAAGACTTTCAAAATTATGCAGATTATTCTGCATATGGAATAGTTAAGGAGAAAATATAATGATAAAGAATACTATGGCGGCTGCTGTATCTGCATTGTTGCTGTCAGGTGCTTCAATAGCAGCTTTTTCCGCTGCAACTATAAAGCCAAATATTACGGCTGACACAAATAATGTCGGTGCAACAGCAAATTCTGCAACAACTGTTTCAGCTGCAACATCATCAACAAGTACGACAACTACTACCGCTGAACCAACTACCGAACCAACAACTTTGAGAACTTATTATATAAAATTCCTTGATTTTGACGGCAAACTCTTAACTACACTTGCAGTTGAAGACGGAGATCCAATAAATTATGATGCTGTTGATATAAAATCATTGCATAAGCATATCGATGTAAACACAGAACAGGATTTCTCATCATGGGATATAAAACCTGATTTTGCTGATTCTGACTATACTATCCACGCGCTTTCCAAAACAGCCACCATAACACTTAAATCAACTCCAAATAAACACAGATATTTCTCAACAAAGGGCACTGTATCGCTCAAAGGTCTCGATGTAGCGATAAAACTTTCTGTTCAGACTCCTCAGAAGGACAAAAACGGAAACTACATAACAGAAGAAAGTACCATAAACGTATCAGAAAGCTGCATTGCTAAACCTTCAGCTCTTTCGGAGGCTTTTGCTAAAGGTGATAAAGCTACTATTTTTGTATACCCTATCGGCGATCAGAAAGCTTTATGCTCTTTCGATATCATCTGCTACAGAGATCTCGGCGATGTTAATGAAGACGGCAATATCAACTCAGCTGATGCATCAAAAGTGCTAAATGCGTACGCAGAAATGGCTGCAACCCAAAATCCTGCTGTTTCTGATAAATTAATCAAGCTTTCTGATGTCAATATGGACGGTCAGTTAAATTCTCATGATGCTTCACTTATTCTTAAATACTACGCACAGGCTTCTATAGATGCTAACTTCTATGACTGGGAAGATATACTGGACTATGACGCTCTCGGTATAAAATGAGTAAAAATGTCCTGTTTTACGGGACATTTTTTATTTTTGGATTTTTTTGTAGATACCTATTGAAATTTTTTGAGAAATATTGTATAATTAAAAAGTAATGCATTTGCGCAAATTCACTAATTATTTAAAGGAGTGCTAACAATGTACAACGATCTTATGGATTCAATCGGCTTCGTAAAGGGTTACGATCCTGCTGTAGGCGAGGCTATGGGTAAAGAGCTTGCTCGTCAGCAGAGAAATCTTGAGCTTATCGCAAGCGAAAATATAGTTTCCCCTGCTGTTATGGCTGCTATGGGAAGCGTTTTAACAAATAAGTACGCTGAGGGTTATCCGGGAAAGCGTTACTACGGCGGATGTCAGTGTGTTGACGAGGTCGAGGCTATCGCTATCGAGAGAGCTTGCAAGCTCTTCGGTGCTAAGTTTGCCAACGTTCAGCCACATTCAGGTGCTCAGGCTAACACAGCTGTATACTTTGCTGTTCTTCAGCCAGGTGATACAGTTCTCGGTATGAGCCTTGCAGACGGCGGTCACCTTACACACGGTTCACCTGTTAACCTCTCAGGTAAATACTTCAACTTTGTTTCATACGGTCTTGATGATGAAACAGAAATGATAAACTATGATACAGTACAGGCTCTCGCAAACGATCATAAGCCAAAGCTCATCGTTGCTGGTGCAAGTGCTTATCCAAGAGCTATCGACTTTAAGAGACTCCGTGAAATCGCTGATTCTGTTGGCGCACTCCTTATGGTAGACATGGCTCATATCGCTGGTCTTGTTGCAGCAGGCTGCCACCAGTCACCTGTTCCGTATGCTCATATTACAACAACTACAACTCACAAGACTCTCCGCGGACCAAGAGGCGGACTTATCCTTACAAATGACGAAGCACTTGCTAAGAAGATCAATTCTGCTATCTTCCCAGGTACACAGGGTGGTCCTCTGATGCATACTATCGCAGCAAAGGCAGTATGTTTCGGTGAAGCACTTAAGCCTGAGTTCAAGGATTATCAGGAAAAAATAGTTAAGAATGCTAAGGCTCTCGCTGACGGACTTCTCAAGAGAGGCTTCAATCTCGTTACAGGCGGTACTGACAACCACCTCATGCTCGTTGATCTCCGTCCTTTCAGCATCACAGGTAAGGAGCTTGAGCACAGACTTGACGAGGTTTATATCACAGTTAACAAGAACGCTATCCACAATGATCCTGAGAAGCCATTCGTAACAAGCGGTATCCGTATCGGTACTCCTGCTGTTACAACAAGAGGTCTCGGTGTCGAAGAAATGGAAAAGATCGCTGAATACATCTACCTCTGCGCTACAGATTTCGAGAATAAGGCTGACGAGATCCGTGCAGGCGTAAACGCTATCTGCGAGAAGTTCCCGCTTTACAAGTAATCAATGCTTATAAGGGACGGACATGCTGTCCGTCCCGTTTTTATTAATTATATGAAATTTCACATTAAGTCACTTTATCTTTGCGTTAAAGACATGGATAGAGCAATATCCTTTTATGAGGAATTATTTGAGCAGAAAGTCACTGAAAGAAATGATATTTACAGCGTTTTTGATATAAACGGGTTCAGACTTGGACTTTTTGCATTTGAAATGACAAATGAACATCATATTTTCGGCAGCAACTGCCTGCAAGCATAAGCGTTGAAAGTATCGAATGTCTGAAAGAAAAGATCAGGGATAACGAAATATGTTTTCCGTTAACTAAAATCGATAATAATTGGGTAGCTGAGTTCGTTGATTCCGAGGGAAATCATATCGAGATCACAGCACCTGTAAAATAAATAGAGAGGAGAAAAGCAATGTCCGCACCATTAGCTGATAAAATACGCCCTAAAGCTCTTGCCGATGTAGTCGGTCAGGAGCATATTCTTGCAGAAGGCAAGCCTCTGCGCCGCATAATCGAAAGCGGAACAGTTCCAAATATGATATTCTACGGTCCGTCGGGTGTCGGAAAGACCACTGTTGCGCGTATAATCGCTGAAAACTGCGGTATGTCGCTGTACAAACTCAACGGAACTAATGCTTCACTTTCCGATATCAAGGACGTTGTTGCAGATATCGGTACATTCGGCAGTGAGAATGGCATTCTCCTCTATCTTGACGAGATACAGTATCTCAATAAGAAACAGCAGCAAAGTCTCCTTGAATATATTGAAAATGGCGATATCACGCTGATAGCTTCAACAACCGAAAATCCATATTTTGCCATTTTCAATGCCGTAATAAGCCGAAGTACTGTATTTGAGTTCAAGCCGGTAACTGCTGAACAGCTTATACCTGCAATAAAACGAGCTTTCAGCATCATGTCCGAAGAAAACGGATTTGAGATAATTGCTTCCGATGATATAATCACCAAAATTGCTTACAGCTGTGGTGGTGATGTGCGTAAAGCTATTAATACCGCTGAGCTTGCTGTAGTATGCGGCGAACCTTCCAACGGAAAAGTAACTGTTACCGATGATTCTCTCGAAATACTTGCTCAGCGCAGTAATATGCGTTATGACCGTGATGGAGATCAGCACTATGATATTCTTTCAGCTTTTCATAAATCTGTACGCGGTTCTGATGAAAATGCTGCTCTGCATTACGCTGCCCGTCTTATTGCAGCAGGCGATATAATATCTTTGTGCAGACGAATGCTATGCATTGCCTCTGAGGACGTTGGACTCGCCTACCCTATGGCTGTGCCAATTGTAAAAGCTTGTGTTGATTCGGCTTTACAGCTTGGACTTCCTGAGGCTAAACTTCCAATTGCAGAAGCTATTATTCTTATGGCTACCGCTCCGAAATCAAACAGTGCCTGCATGGCTATTGATGCAGCTTTGGAGGATTTAAAAAGCTGTGATGCACTTGACTTCCCGCGTCACTTGCAGAATGTTCACTTTGACGGAAAAGGTGCAAAGGTGGTCGGTCAACATTATCTTTATCCGCACAACTACCCAAATCATTATGTTAAGCAGCAATATCTGCCAGATACTCTCAAAGATCGTGTTTACTACCATTTCGGAGAAAACAAACAGGAGCAGTCAGCATATGTCTATAGACAAAAGCTTCTAAGTGAAGCAGATAAATAATATGTCCGCAGCTTTTGCTGCGGATTTTTTATGGCAAGATACATAATTTTTTTATAATTAACGTCAATTATTTAGTCTTGACAAATCGTCAAAAAAATGGTATAGTAATTAAGTAATGTACAATTGTTCACCACCGACGGACTATTTCTTTAGATTACACTAAAAAAGGTGATTTCTTATGGATACCAAATCACAGCTTATAGTTGCCGATGCAAAGATACTTCCCGAAGTATTTACAAAGGTACTGGAAGTAAAGAAGCTTATGGCGCAGAAAGGTGAAAAAAGCTTTGCCTCAGCCTGCAAGCGTATCGGCATTTCAAGAAGTGCTTATTATAAGTACAAGGACAGCGTTTTTTCATATGAGGAGCTCTTTAACAGAAAGATCGTTAATATCTACCTTCTTCTCAGTGACAGTCCCGGAGTACTTTCAAGCGCACTCGTATTTCTTCATAACCTGAATGCAAATATCCTGACTGTTAATCAGAGCATACCCGTAGACGGTGCAGCTGCTGTCAATATTTCACTCAGGCTTACAGGCGATTCCGACTCGGAACTCGCTTCACTTAATTCAATTACTGAACTCGACGGTGTTTTAGAGGTGAAGATCCTCTCCGCTGAGTAATTTACGGAGGTTTTTCTTTTATGTCAGTTAAATTTGCAGTTTTAGGTCACGGTGTAGTAGGTTCAGGCGTAGTTGAACTCTTCTATAAAAACAAAAAGAGTATTGAAAAACACGCAGGAACTGAAATGGATATAAAGTATATCCTTGATCTCAGAGATTTTCCTGATTCTCCTTATGCAGATAAATTCACAAAGAATTTTAATGATATATTAAACGATGATGAAGTAATTTCTGTTGCTGAGTGTATGGGCGGTGTTGAACCTGCTTTCACTTTTGTGAAAGCATGCCTTGAAAAAGGAAAAAGTGTTTCAACTTCAAATAAGGAACTCGTTGCCGAAAAAGGTGACATACTTCTCAAAACAGCGAAAGAACATAACTGCAACTTCTTATTTGAGGCAAGTGTCGGCGGTGCTATACCGATAATCAGACCACTTCATCGTTGTCTTGCAGCAAATGATATTTCTAAAGTTGCAGGTATCCTCAATGGTACAACGAACTTTATACTTACAAAGATGTATAATGAAAATATGCCTTTTGCAGATGCACTTAAACTTGCGCAGGAGCTTGGATACGCTGAGAAAGATCCTACAGCCGATATAGAAGGTCATGATGCCTGCCGTAAGATATGTATTATATCTTCTCTTGTTTTCGGCAAGCACGTTTATCCGAAGAATGTTTTCACAAAGGGTATTACTGATGTTCAGCTTTGCGATGTTGAAGCTTCTGATATTCTCGGATATGCTATAAAGCTTGTAGCTTCTGTTACAAAACTTGATAACGGTAAGATTCTCCCCTGCGTAATGCCTACACTTGTTTCATATGACAATATTATGTCAGGTGTTAACGATGTTTTCAATGCGGTTCTTGTTTACGGTGATGGTATCGACCAGACAATGTTCTACGGAAGAGGCGCAGGAAAGCTTCCTACAGCAAGTGCTGTAATGGGTGATGTTATCGAAGCGGTAAAGCATAAGGTAACTATTTTCTCTCAGACATGGGAATCTTCTTCTGATAATTCATTTGTTGAAGCAATTGATAACTTCAAATCGCGCTGGTATTTCCGTGTTCCAAGTGGTTCAGTGATCAATGGTGTTGAGGTATACAACAATGAAAATGGTCTTTCATATGTAACTACGGAAGAGTTAATATTCGCAGATGCACAGAAGAAAGCAAAGGATTTAGGTGCTCTTGCACTTTTACCTGTTCTTGAATAATTCAAAAGCTCCCTTTGAAAGGGAGCTTTTTTTTAGCTGTCAGCAATTATTCTGTATCGTTCCATTAAAGACATAAGATCGTATTTGCACATTTCAGGATTTGTCTCCATAAGCTTCTGCTGAGTAACAAGACACGGATTTCTTCTGAATCTGTCACTTCTCTCCCCTGCACGCCAGCCTATAGAAGCCATATAGCTGCACCAGCGTCTATGCTCAAGTGAAGCAAGAGCATAAGCAAAACTGTCACTTTTTAATTTTTCCAGTACTTCATTCTCGCTGCCGTTCATTCTCCATGCAGAACCTGTATATTTCATAATACTTCCCTCTGCACCGAGTATTTCTTCAAGTTTCTCGTCCAGATCTGTCCCCTTTTCTTTTGCAAGCTTAGGAATAATAAATTCCTTGACCTCATCATGGTATGCAGCAGCTTTGCTTGACGAACGTCTGAACAATCTGAGCCTATTCCATTCATTTTCGGGATCTGCATCAGAGTTGTCCGTATTTCCTTCTTCGTCTGAAGTTATTATTGAGATATTATTGTATAAATGATTGTATTCCTTAGCAATACGGTCTATCTCACGGTTAATTATCATATCAAGAGTTATAATGCAGCTCCTGTCATCAATTATTTGTACATTGGCAAAAGCTGAATTTTCTGATGAAATAAATCCTGCAAGCCGCCTGTCTGAGTCCATTCTCATAAGAATAGGTATTTCGTGACCGCTTTCACAGAATATTTCTTCAAGCTGCATTGCACAGTTTACTGCAAAATCAATGTTTTCAAGGGTAATGACAGCATATGTATAAGGATCAGAAACAGTTTTTTCGCGAAGCAGGCTGTAAAAATCAAGATACTGTACATTAAGTGCATAAAAGTTTATTTCAAGTAATCCATCAGCTGCTTCGTTTTTTAAACTGATTTTATCCTCACCTATATCAAATGTTTCAGAGCTGAATTGATTTATAAATTCAGCTTTTTGTGTTTTTATGTTAGTATCAAAAACATCAATAATGATCTTGTTTTTATCACTCATGATACCAAGATTCATAGCTTGAAGAACAGCCTGCTGGCCCATTTGTCCTAAACCTGCTACGAGTAGATGAACTGTACACTCATCAAGAGGCGTGTTAGTGTCCTTATATACGGTATGAAGCGGAATATCACTGTACATTTTATGTATCTGCATCTCGGGAAAATTAACAAGCTCCAGATCATAAAAAGCATCTTTTCCTGCTGCGCTGTTATAATATTCAGCAATGAGTCTGCCAATTCCCTCTTCTTCGCATCTGCACGATACTTTTGCGCCTTCACATAACCTTATTTTGGCATCATCATCTTTATCACACAGCCTGAAAGTCTGTAAAAGTGAAAAATTACGAATAGATGAGTTTTCAAAAAGTATGATGTTTTTGGCATTTTCAAGATATGTTTTTTCAAACAGTACTGTGAGTTCTTCTGAAGCAGCTTTCAGTACATCAATATTATGTATCACATATCCTGATTTATTAAGGTCGTATATTTCCTCCTGGCTGATCTTTTCAGTAGTAATAATGTGAATACATATCTCTTTAGGATCAGATTTATTGTTGCGAAGCATTGATTTTACATCATCATTGTATCCGAAAACAAATATGTGCTTGCAGTTTTTTCTTCTTCTGAAGCCTATTATCAGTCGAAGTATGCGTTCAAGGAACTTATACACGAAGGATATAGTGCAGTATGGAGCGGTAAATACCGCGATACAGTATGCATAGCCCACCACAGTATTTAACAAAGAAGTCTCATTGTTAATAAATGCTATTACATCTTTTATTGATACAGAGGCTTTAAATCCAAAAGCATTTATACTATTCTGCATTACAAGAAGTAATTTAAAAAACGCATCATATTTCTTGTAATAAAGCACTCCCTGTGCTGTAGCGATAAGAAACGAAACAATTGCAAGTACAAAAATAAACCGTGATGTTCTAACTTTGCTCTTACTTTTCATTAGTCAGTACCTCTCCAAATAGTCTTGCAATATATGTCTTTGAAGTGTCAATGAGCTGTTGAGGAGTGTATATCGGCATATATCCTGCTTTGTCCCTGCCCATATCAAGTATAAATACTTTATCGCTATTGGACGGAGCTCCTACAAAGTCATCAATGCTGTATCTTACCTTAAATTTATCCTTATTTATAAGCCATGCTTTTTCATTTGACCAGATAACATATATGCACGAAGTATCTGTTGACTGTTTTGTTACAAGCAAAGATGCTTTTTCACTGTCATTTTCGGAAATACCATTCCTTTCATCAATTCCTATTTCCAGTTTCAGGCTTCTGCCTGTAAATCCTTCGGAATTCATCTCGTAAAGACACAGATCCCGGCATAATACAGCAAATCTATCCTCATCAATTGGAATAACAGATAATGGCTCCTGACTTGTACCATCAAGTGATACTTCTGTTTTAATTTCTCCAGTCTCTGCATTGAAAAACGCAACGCTTCGGTCACTCATAAATGCTCCTACTGTTGAGCTGTTTTGCCAGAAAAGCTTATTTACATTAAGTCCGTCATCAGATGAAAAATCAAAATCCATTCTTATCCTTTTGCCCTCTGTAAAACTATATACTTCTATACCACGGGTTTGATCTGTATTATCAGAATAGAAAACAGCAGCTTTATCATCGTATATATCGGCTACTCCGTTGCATATCTCTCTTTCAGGCATAATGTTTATCTCTTTTTCTCCCGACCACAGAGAGATTGTTCCGTCAGAGCAAGCACGTAAAAGCTCTCTGTTATTATTAACTGTATAATACACGCTATTTCCATATGGCATCATTTTTAATGCATTCAGCTGGAAATCATAATCTCCGCTGAAATCATTGATATTTCCATTAAGAGCATCTATGATGACAAGCCTTTTATCCATAACTGACTTGGATAATGCTGCTATTATTTTATTACCGTCTGCAAATTCAGCACCACATACGGTATATCCTTTTAAAGCTTCTATTTCATAACATTTTTCTTCATCGGTATGATAGATATAAAAGTGCTTTACAAGATCAGAATCAGTGTATTTTTCTGTATCAGGATACTCTGTTGCAGATACTACAGCATATTTTCCGTCATCACTTACTCCAAAAACGTGATAATCATGAACATTTTCACCTGAATTTATCGTATTGAAAAACTCATTCTTCTGGATATACTGTATATATGCTGTATTTGAATACATTTCTGCTGTAACATATCTGCCTCTGCTGTAGCTGCATAATGAAATGCCTGTATTAAAGTTTTGAATTTTGTATGCGCCATATCTGCTGGGATCTCCGAGATAGCTGTTTATACTGATCACATACTCCTCACCCGTAGAGAGTGTGAACATTATCAATCCGCGTCTGCTGAATGATACATCAACTATTTCACTGTCAAGAGATATAGTTTTTATCAGTTTACCACTGTTGTAGTCAAGCAATGAGATAGTTCTGTTTGTAACAACACCAAGAGCATCTATTTCAGAGCCTGATTCGTCCTTATTAAATTTAAATATTTTGCTTCCTGAAGTATAGTTTACAGGTATATCTGTACTCCATAACACTTCCTTCATATCATTGTCCATACGCTTGATATTTGCGTTAAGTTTTAAAGCAAATATATCATTCGTTACTATAACAGGATCATTTCCCAACATATTAAGTTCTGCTGTTCTAATACTTCCTACTGAGAATTCAGGTAAAGCAATCCTGCACTTTTCTTCAAGCTTATGATCTTTGATAGAATAAGCTATCATTGCTTCTTTATCGTTATTATAAAAATAAACAGTATCATTAACTATGTCTTGCAGTTCGTTATTCTGTAGGATAGTAAATGTTCCTTTTTCAAGACTGCTGACATTGACTGTATCAGTGATCTTGCCTGTTTTACGGTCTATAAGCTCCATAAACAAATCGTTTCCGGGCATAGAAACTTTACTTGAGCCTATAACATTTTTATTTAGATAAAATCTTACGATATAATTATCTATATTTGTGACCTGGTAATAACTATATGCGTTTTCTGAGAGTTCGGAGCACCATTTAATATCTCCTGTTGCCCCATCAAACTTCCATAATTTATATTCTGAGTTATATATGTATACATCATCGCCTGTACCGGGTTCGTCATCGGAAACATCGTGAGCGTAATTGATATATACATTTCCAAGAACAGAACTTATCTGATAACTTAGATTTCCTGGGGCAGCCGTACTGCTGAAGTATGTTCCTGTTTTATCGTCATTTACCTCAAATATTGAAGTCAGCTCATTTGAACTTCCGTATTTTTCTGACGCAAAATCACTGTCAGATGCGGATATTTTTTTCAGAAGCTCACCGTTTTCGGCATTCCAGAAATAAATACCTGTAGAATCCTGTGAAACGATCGTTTTCCCCTGTCCCATAAAGGAAAGCTTTTCTACAGCTGTCTCATGTCTGAGAGAATGCTGAGGTATTATCTGCTCACTTTTGAACATACCCATTTCTCGTGATAAAGCATACTCAGCTTCCGGAACTATAGGCTTTTCTTTTCCGTCAGACGGCATAGCTTCAAGTGCTTTTTGAATAGCAGATATCAGGCTGTTATCTTTATATAATTTTTCGGACTCAGCTGCAAGATGCTCTGAATTCTCAATAAGCAGGTCGTTATTTTTCTTTTCGATCTTTTCATTCTGACTCTTTATCTGATCATTTTGTTTCTGAATCTGCTTATTCTTGTTATTGATAGTAAGTGCGGATATTACACTAATTAACGTAATTACAGAGAGGACTCCCGATACTCCGCCGAAAATACGCCTTCTGCGAGCAGCTTCACGACGCTTTTCACGCTGAAAGAGGTCGTTGAAATCACAGCCAAGCAATGGTGCTGCAATTCTAAGATACTCGGTATTAAGCTTTTTCAAGGACTCTTTCAGACTGTCGGCAGTTATATTGGCTGCAAGAGGTTCGACCTCAACTTTAACGGTTGTTTCATTACCATTTTCGTCCATAGTCTTGACCTCAGTATATGTAAGCTGCTCTGGAAAAGCTTCCTTAGGAGGTCCTTTTACAAGCAGTGTTATGATATTCTCGTTAGTATTACCGTGGAGTTCACGAAATCTTGTAATCTCCTGCAAGCACCATTTTGACTGATTGTACTCAGGCGAGCATATAACAATAAGATATTCTGAATTCTCAACAGCATTCTTTATATCCTCGCTGAGGTCACTGCTTGACTGTAACTCGGAAACATCTCTGAAAATTCGCCATTTCTCGTTCTTTTCGACCATTTTCTTCGGTGGTTTGTAGTTTTCAAGAAGCTTCTGGAGTTTCTCGGCAGCCTGCATATCAGGCTCAAGATGACGATAGCTTATAAAAGCCTTGTATTTGTACTCTGACATTTTCATATCTCCCTAAATATATTCACCGATCACTCGGTATATCAACATATTAATTCTACCATATATTTTCGTTTTTTTCAATAGGAGATAAAACCTTTTAAACTTATATACTGTAAGATCACGCTGCAAAAGGCAATTCATCACCGAGTGTCTTGCTTTTGCATCGCTTATATGCTATAATCATTAGTATAATCAAATTAAAAAGGAGCTATCCATGAAAGTATTTGACTTCGACAACACACTCTATCACGGTGAGAGTTCGGTTGATCTTGCATTATACATGATAAGAACCAATAAAAAGATAATAAAATATCTACCGTCTATTTTTTTTAACCTGATTAAATATAAGCTTTGTATGGTCGAAAGGAAGAAAATGATTATTGCAATAAATGATTTTCTGAAAAATGCTATGCACGATAAAGATGAGATCTTCAATTCTGTTGACGGATTCTGGCAGAAAAACCGCTGCAAGCTCGATAAAAAAATGCTTGGCAGGATAAATAAAGACGATGTTATAATCACAGCAGGTCCTGACTTCCTTATATACGGCATACGTGACCTTTTGAACACCGATAACATCATATGCAGCAGGATAGATGCCGATAGAATGAAGGTACAATACCTTAATTTCGGCGATAATAAAGTAAAACAGTATAAAAAGGTTTATGGTGATAAGCATATCGATTGTTTTTATACTGATTCTTTCAATGACAAAGCCCTCATGGATATATCGGATAAAGTTTATCTTGTAAAAAAAGGCAGTCTCAAAAGAATAAAGTAACTCAAATACAGAAAAACAGGATCAGGAATAATTCCCGACCCTGTTTTTTTATGGTAAATTATATCTTAGAGACTATTAATTAAACCAAGGAGATATTTCTGGATCAAAAGTGCATCATTTGATGTAAGTCCCTTTGACTCCTTATCAACATCACCGTTTGCTGCGCCCTGTTCTGTAAGAGCGTTAGAATCTGTACCATTTACGCCGTACTTGTTAGGATTAGCAAGTGACTGCATTATGAGAACTATATCCGACATATCAATATTACCATCACAGTTTACATCGCCTGCAAGTGTTACCTTGATCTCAGGAGGAGCTGTAGTGGTCGTAGTAGTTGTTGTCGACTCTTCTGTTGTAGTTGTGGAAGTAGTAGTCGTAGTTGTAGTAGTTGTTGTGGTTGTGGTGGTAGTTGTAGTAGTTGTTGTGGTTGTGGTGGTAGTTGTAGTAGTAGTTGTTGTTGTTGTCGTTGTAACAACAGCTGCTGAAGCAGTTACATAATCGTCAATAACTCCTGCAAAGAAATTACCAATCTTCTTATAACCACCGCCGTTTGGGTGAAGCTGATCGTTACTGATATCACTCATGCCGTTGAGACAGCCGTGAACATCGGCAAATATAACGTTCTTGTTTGCGTACTCCTCAGCGACCTTCTTGACAGTGTTATTGTAGTTTGCGATCTTCTGAGTATTTCCGCCGTAAGCTGTATGCTCGGGAACTGAGCAAAGGAATATAACACCATCGGAAGGCATTTCACTGAGCATATAGTCAAGCATAGCACGAAGATCAGATGCACAAGCGTCCATTGAACGGTTAGCTGTCAGATCATTTGTACCGATCATAAGAAGAATGATATCTGGCTGAGCCTTCTTGACAGCACTATTATTCTTGAGTTCGTTATATAAGCTGCCCTTGCCGCCCTGCTGCTGTCCCCAACCTGGAACTTCCTTTATCTGATATCCGCTGAAGCCTGCGTGGTTATCGTCATATGTAATGCCGTTAGCAGACGCATTGTCTCTTCCGTTAGGACCAACCATGTCGATCTTGTAGCCCTTCTTTGTAAGAGCATCGTAGAGATACTTTCTGTAACCGCCCTGCTCGCCGTCACCGTTAGTGATAGAGTCACCGGCAGGCATGATCTTTATAGTCTGGTTCTTTGTAAGATTGCTTGTTCCTGTTTGAGGAGGATTATTGTTACCTGGTTGTGTAACAGTTGCCGAACCGCCAACAGTTCCCTGTCCTGTTACAACAGATGAAGCCTTGCCTGACTCAGATACCTGAACTGCGTCAATGTAGAAGTCGCAAAGATCACCAGAATCCTGAGGTGTCTCGACATAAAGGATCATATCACCTGAATTATCAGGGATAGTGAATTTTGTGTTTTCAAGCTTTGTCCACTCGCCGCTCTTAGCGTCAGCTGTTGCAATGCTTGTATATGAAGCACCGTTGCCGTCGCCCTGCTGGAGTGACATCTGCATTGTTACTGTGCTGCCTGACTTCTGAAGTACTGCTGTACTGAAGCTGTATGTCTGGCCCGGAACAAATGCACTTGAATCAAGTGTGATAGCGCAGCCGTTCCATTCCTGTCCTCTGCCTGAAACGTAGAGTGACTTGCTGCCGTCATAGTAGTCGCTTGAATCAGTTGCTACTGTTGCATCGCCCCTGCCTGACCAGTTGTCCTTGCCACTCTCGAATGTACTTGTGAAGTAATTGCCGTTATCGTCAGCCTTTACAGTCTGTACTGGTGTTGTTGTACCTGTCTCACCTGAATTGCCGTCGATTCCGTTCTCGTAAACTCTTACGCTCTTTACATTAGCAGAACCGTTTGATCTGTAACCTTCGATATTAAGTGAAACTTCGTAAAGTGTACCTGACATATCGAGACCAGCCTTTGACCAAGCGTCAAAGTGCTTGCCGACATGGATAGTACCGCTCATCTTGTTCAGCTGATTGTTTGCTGAACCGCTTGTCTTACGAATGCTCCAGTACTGTGGGAATGTTGCTGTACCATCAAGTGATGGCTGGTTGTAACGCATTGTCTTAGCAATGTCGTATGTGTTTCCGTCAAGAGTTACTGTACCTTTGCTCTCTGCGCCATTTCCGGGTGGTCTCCAGTCGCCCCAGCCTTCAACTATGTAGTATTCCATAAGAGGATTTCTTGTCCATCCGTATACGCACATATACGAATTTCCTCTTGGAGTGTACTCAACATCATAAGTAAGCGTGATATCAGAGCCTATGCTCTTGTAATTCTGCTTTTTGCTGTCATAGTTCTTGCCCATACGTGCAAGGAAGTTCTCAATGTTGCTCCATGAACAGGTAAATGATCCTGCGCTTGGCTGCATTGAAGCCTGACCCTGACCATTCTGATTCCACATTTCATAGTCATATCCGCCGATATTACCTCTCTGCTGTGCATCAGCAGCATTAGCAACTGTGGAAGGAACTACAGGATTACTTGCAGCGATCATCATAGCAGTCGTACCTGCACATATGATCTTCTTGAAAATGCCCTTTTTCATGTAAATCATTCCTCGCTTCCCATAAACTTGTCGATCCGTTTTTAAGGAAGATTACAAAAATCATATCAGCTTTTTTACGTTCTCTTCCTCATTTATTGTATATATTCTACAATAGTTTTATCATTTTTTCAAGTCATTTTTTGCTAATAGTTAGGCGTTTCTTTTCATTTTTACATAATTGGGACATAAAAATCAGAAAAAAACAGCCTCGCAAAAACGAAGCTGTTTCAAAAATATCAAATAAAAAAACTTAGTTATAAAAAATTTACTCTCTATCAACTCTACAAATTCAGCTTTAGGTAAGTTAAATTCATCATCAGGCAATTTTATGTTAAATATAAATTTACTTTTTGGATAAATAAAAATTACCTATGTTTCGTAATATAAAACAAAACCACCCGTTTTGCGAGTGGTTTTGATGAATATAATTTCGATAAATTTATCCCAATGTATCAACAAGTCCTAAAAGATACTTCTGTATTTGCAGAGCATCTCCATTTGTAAGACCTTTACTGCTTGTATCAACATCAGCATTTGCTATTCCCTGCTGTGTCACTGCATTTTTATCAGTACCGTTCAGTCCGTATTTGTTAGGATTTGCAAGTATCTGCATTATCAGAACTATATCTGACATATCAACTTCACCGTCGCAGTTGGCATCTCCACGCTTTGTAGGCGAAGGCAAAGCAGAAACAGTGGTAGCAGTGGTTGTAACAGTTGTGGTAGCAGTTGTTGTAGATGTGACAGTAGGAAGCGGAGCTTTTTCGATCTCACGAATAATAATGTAATTAATATTTATTGCCTTATCAGCCGAACGGAAATTAAGTTCAAGCTTACCGTTTTTAACTGTTACTTCGCCTTTTGATACTGTTGAACCGTTTGTAGCACAGTTCTCTGCTATAACAACCTGCTCAGCACTGCCATAATTAGCATAAACCGTAGGAGATGTTGAGCAGCTCCACGGATCACTGAAGCACATTTCTACCGAATACTTTCCGTTTGGAAGTGTAAAGCCATAGTCTATATGACGCTCGATATTATTTTCGTACTGGTTTTTAGTATAACGGAATGAGGAATTCTTGGCTCTGCCGTCTCCTGTATTTCTCTCATCACACCATGTGTTTGCAGTGTATAGACCTGTACTGTTTGTACTGCCATTGTACTGATCTGTGGGATCGTCAATAAGTCCCCACTCAGCCCCTGTTACCTCATCGGGACCGTAGAGCTGCTCTGTAACGCTGTTGTAGTAGCCCAGCTTGTCCTTGCCTGAGAGAGTATAGGTGTTGTGGTCGCCGCAGTCTACAAAGTAGGCAATGCTGCTGTCACGCTCATAGAGAGGCTTGACTGCTGTCATGTAGATGAAGTCGCATACCTTTGCGGACTCCTTGTCATCGTTGGACGAGAATGTGACTGTGAGAACGTCATAGTTTGTGCCGTCGGCAGTTATAGCCTTTACGTTCTTGTCGATAACGTCCTGCGGAACTATGAGCTTCACGTCGTAAACGTCCTTGGTGCCTTTGTAGTCGAGGGTACCGCTGTAGAGGACAGTATCGCCTACGACTATGCGTATGGACTTGCCGTTGTCAGCCTTGCGGAATTTAACGGTGAGCATATTGTAATCGGCTTCCTTGTCGATAGCCATGCGGTAGCTGAATGAGCCGCCGCTCTTAGCGTAACGGTAGGTACTGTCGTTTGTAATGCCCTGTGTATTTGTCTCCTGCATATCGTGGAGATTGTCGTTCTCGTACTGTCCGTAGCCAGGCTGTACAGTATCTGTAACGGTAGACTTTGAACGTGCAGGTCTATCAACAGCTGTGCTGCTGCTCTGGAAGTTCCAGTAGATACCGTATCTCTGCTGATACTGGAGATAATGGGGTGAGAATGTAAGGTCGTGGTCAGTGCCTGTCAGCTTGAACTTGAGTGAGCTTCCGTCTCTTACAAGGTGGTCGCTGATATCTGTCATAAAGGTATTGACAGTTGTGCTGTTGTCGGATATGCGGATATTCTCTGAGGGAGTCACCTTATCCTTTGGTATCGTTACCCACATACCGGTAGAGCCTGTAGCCATGTTCTGCTTGCCCAGCTCAGCGCTGAGTACCACAGGACCGTACTTGAAGCCGTATACCGTGTTCTTGTCGGGGAGCGAATAAGCCTTTACCGCCTCGGGGATAGTCAGCTCGATGGTATCACCCTTCTTGAAGTCGCCTGTTACCTGAGCGTATCCGTCAACGGTCTTGTAGGAGTACTTTTCGCCGTCTACCTTGACGGTCATATTGCCTGCTTTCCAGTCAGGGATACGGAAGCGGAAATCAACAGCGCCGCTGCCGTCGATAGTGAACTTTGTGGTATCGCCGCTTGGGATAGTACTCTCCTGAGTTATCTTCATATTCTTGTCTTTCCAGTTGAGGATAGAGCTCTGGTACATATTTACATACAGGGTATTATCGCCGTGCATATAGATAGTGTCGCCCAGCTTGCTGAAGTTTTCCATACCGGTTCCTGTACAGCACCAGAAGTGGTCGAAGCGTGAGCTGTATACCTTGAAGTAGCCTGTAGCCATAGGCTGGAAGTAGGTAGTCATACCTGTTTCTGGATTCTGTGAGGAGAGAATCGAGTTATAGTAGGTGGTCTCATAGAAATCCATATATTTGCTGTCGCCTGTTATCTTGAACAGCTCGCGGCTGAGCTTGAGCATATTGTATGAGTTACAGGTCTCGCAGTTGCAGTTTGTACGCTCCTTGTCGAGGATGTCGTCCATACCGAAGTGCTCCCACTCACTGTTTCCGCCTGTGATATATGTGTGGTGGTTTATTACCATATCCCAGAAAGCCTCTGCATACTGGAGCTGGCGTGTAGCGTCTACCTTTTCGCCGTTTATGGTCTTGCCGTGGGCTACAGTGTAGCGCTTGAGAGCTCCGACGAACTTAGGGATGGTGGTATTGGCATGTTTGCCGTTGAGCACGTTAGCACCGCCCTTGAGTATCTGCTCATGGAGATTTGTGTCGTCGAAGTAGTGAGCTGCTACGGCGTGATTGTCCTTGCCTGTTATGCGGTAGAGCTCGTACATACAGTCGTTCATTCCGCCGTACTCGATAGAGAGTACAGTGCGGTGCTTCTGGTCGTTCCATGTCTTACAGCGGTTGTATACCCAGTCTCCCAGGTCAGAGCCTAAGTCTTTTGCAGTAGCATAGCCTGTTGCATCGTAGATATCAACTATACCTGTCATGAGCTTGTGTATGGTGTACCATGGCACCCAGGCTTCACTGATGATGTTGGATTTGCCTGCTTCGACGTTGTCAAACTGAACTTCAACGCCTGTGCCGTTGGGGTGGGAGGCAGCCCAGATAAGACCCGGTTTGCCCTTTGAGCTCTTCTGGCACTGTCTGAGACCGTCGATAAGGGTGGTCATTCTCTTGTACAGAGCCGAGCGCTGTTCCTCGGTAATGGAAGGATTCTGATATGCCTGCGCGATGGCAGTCATATAGTGACCTACCGAGTGACCTGCGATGTTGGTGTTTTCCCAGCCGCCGTAGCGCTTTGCACCGTTGGTGTTGAGGCCAGCGTTTTCACGGAATCCTGCGAGGAGCCTGTTGGTGTCGAATGCAAGGAGATAGTCAAGCTCCTTGTTGAATGCGTTGACACTGTAGGCGTCAGTCATGGTCACGTCTGAGATGCTGAAATCCTGGATCTTTGCGTCCTCTGCCGCGGAGATGCTTGTTATTGGGAAGTTTGTGAACGAACACATCATAGCAGCAGCAATTCCAAATGATGTCAGACGAGAGGGAAGTTTTGATAACATATGGAATTCCTCCTTTAAATTTTAATATCCACCAATATTGTAACTCATATTTTCCTGCGAGACAACCCATAAAATTACAGAAAAGGTTGAATTTATTTTGTAATTTCCGATTTTATTGTATTTATATTTAAAAGAAAACCAGCAGTCAACAGACTGCTGGTTTTCATATCATTAATTGTTTCTACTGCCTTCTTTTATGAGTATAATATATTACTTCACCATATATCAACGGAATGAAAACAGAAACCACCAATATCGCAAAAGCAGCGATAAAGTATCCGAGTAATGCTGCGATAAATCCCAAAATTCCACAGAATATCAGCACAAAGCCCCCGAAACGATGAGTTCTGTCCCATATCTCATCATTTGACATGATATGTGGTGTACGTATTCCGACAATCCAGTTTTTTCTTATCTTTGGCATATAATTACCAAGAATGATTAAAATAACAGAAACTATAATACATACGAAAAGGCGGATATCTTTTAGCTTCCCAAGAGCTGCCAGCAAAATCATTCCCTGAGCTAAAAAAAGCGTGAACGGGAATATAATTTGTACTATAGGGATAAGTTTTCCGACATTTCGTTTCTTTTCAAGCCATCTCAAGTAAATACAGTTCAAAAATGTAACAGCCGTGAATATAAGCGGAATACCAAATACAGCGAAAGCTTTTGGAGCTGTATCTGATACATTCGATTTCATATCCCAGTTTGTAACTACTCTGTCGGGAAGTCTATCATATACCAATAATCCCGGAATGATCGCACAAAGGCACAGCATAACTGTAATAATGTCACTCTTTTTTAGATTTTTCATCATTTTGTACCTCCTTTTCAGTTTTGTCAGTGGTAAACTGAGAAACCCATAGAAGAATCTCCTCAAAAACGGAAGTATTGAGAGAATAATATATAAAATTCTTTTCTTTTGTTTCATATATAAGGTCTGCATTTTTCAGCTGTTTCAGATGATATGATACGGTAGCTCCTGTCATATCAAAATGCGAAGCTATATCCCCTGCTGAAAGTCTCCCCTTTTTAAGCATGGACAGTATTTCTCGCCTAACAGGATCTGACAGAGCTTTGAATGTTTCAGGAAATCCCATTTTCCACTCCTTTCTATAAGATACGGATATTGTATGTTTTTAAACTATTATAACGAGTACAATATCATATTTGTCTTTTATGTGTTATGGGAAGTGATAATAAAATAAGAGCAACCGAAAGAATAGCTGTAATGATCGCTGCTACAAAGTAGTCATCTGGTACAGATTCACCTTTATAGAGTGATACACTTTCGGTAAGACGGATAGGCAGATCGTTTTTTATCTTACTGTACATTCCTAAAAGCGATATTACGAAATACGCTGCTCCTGTACAGAGCATGACCTGTATGCCCGAATTTGCAAATGATGAGAAAAATACAATAATACTTATCATAAATACACCGAAAAGCCACCAGCAGAATGCAGCAAAAAACAATTCTTTGACAACTGAGTTATCCCAATAAAAATCACTGTAAAAATAAGTAATTCCGTAGCACAGCCATATACCTATGCTCCATGTAAGCAGCATTACCGTCAGTTTGGAAAGTACAACAGAACTGCGTGACAGCCCTTTTGTCAGCAGTGGGATAAGCGTCCCTTTTGAGTATTCTGATGTATATATGCCACTGAACATAATAAGTGTAACTATCAATACAGTTAGTGCGTTCTTTGCGAACTGTGACCAAGAATCAACCGCACTTACTTTAATAGCACTTAAAGTTATTCCCTGACTTGCAAACTCATCGGACATCTTCTCAAAAAGCAAAGGTGTTAGTTTGGCGATCGCTGGATTCATAATACCAACTATAATAAATATTCCCAGCAGAATCATAAGACGCTTTGTTCTGATAAGCTCTTTTATCTCCTTTTTAAAAAAAGCTGTAAAACCTTTCATTTACCGATCACCTCCATGAAAAGATCTTCAAGATCGGCTTCATGTCTTTCAAGACGAGTTATCGGTATCATCTGAGCGGAAAGAAATGCCATAAGATCGGCACATTCTTTATCAGAAGCGTTTGGAAGAATAATACCTGTACTTGTTTCTTTCCCGTTTGGAAAAGCAGACAATACTCTTTTTATATCTTCAGTATGTGCAAGAGTAAGATCAAGAGCCGTATTTCTCTTATTTGCGTGTATATCTTCCAGACTTCCTGAGAATACAGTCTTTCCGCCCTCAAGAAAAGCTACACGACTGCATACTCTTTCCACATCTGAAAGGATATGCGTAGAGAATATCACCGATGTCCGCTCCTTAGCAGCGCTTATTATCTCAAGTATATCTTTTCTGCCCACAGGATCAAGTGCAGATGTCGGTTCATCACAAATGAGAAGTTTCGGATTGTTGATAAGAGCCTGCGCTATACCGAGTCTCTGCTTCATACCTCGTGAATAGCCTTTAATACGGTGCTTTTCTTTATCAAGTCCTACCAGTTCAAGTAGTTCGTAGATACGTTTTTTAAGTTCACTCTTCCCCACTCCTGTTATTTCACCGCATAGCATAAGATATTCCCGCGCATCCATATAACCATAAAATTCAGGAACATCAGGTAAGAATCCAATACTACAGCTTTTTGGGATACTGCCATTGCTGATTTTTTCGCCGCAGACATTTATCTCACCGTCGTCTGTCTTTAAAAGTCCAAGTATGGCACGCATAGTAGTGGTTTTTCCTGCACCATTTCTGCCGATAAAGCCGAATACACAGTTTTCAGGTACAGAAAAGCTCACACCGTCAAGTACTTTTTTACTGCCGAAACTCTTTTTTATTTCTTTTACGTCGAGTACATTCATTTCAGTCATCTTCCTTGCCGAAAACAAAATAGATTATTGGTCCTATAAATTCCATACCTATTATTGCAACGATAAGCCACAGTGTACGATTCCCACGTTTATATTTATCATGTTTCAGAATATGGTATATAGTATAGCCAAGCAGTACGAACTGTACTATAATAAGCGGTATAAGAAGCGGTAAATATTCTTTGATATTCATAAAAGTTCCCCCTTAATTAAGTATTTAGAAATTATTCAATTTAGATTAATATCTAAATAGATTATAACACCAAAAACAATGTTTGTCAAGAGGTATTTAGAAAAATTTCTAAATTCCATTTTATAAAAAATGATCGCCACTATGGACGATCATTTTTGCTTAATATCAGATAATTATAAAGACTTCTCATCACCAAGGAGATATCTTTGTATCTTTAGTGCGTCGCTGACTGTAAGTCCCTTCACGCTTTCATCGACATCACCATTTTCAATTCCCTGAAGAGTAATGTGGAGTTCGTTGCTGCCATTGATGCCGTACTTGTTTGGATTTGCAAGTGCCTGCATGATAAGTACAACATCGCCCATATCAACAGTACCGTCGCAGTTGGCATCACCCTTTACTGCATTATTTTTATACTCTTCATCAGTTATTTTATATTCAAACGAAGCCTTCTTTTCTTTTCCGTCATCTTCATAATCGAATACAAGATATGCATATCCGCTCTTGTTTGACTCAAAGGTGAAGATAATATTGTTGTTTTCATCGATCACTCTGTCAATAAGTCTGAGATTATCAGCCTTATATGTCATCTTGTCAAGTTCGAGATTCTTTGCTGTGATAACGATAGGCTCATACATCTTGTATGAATCATAGCCGCTATCTGTTATGCTTGGGGCATTTTCTCTTGGAGCTTCTTCATCGATTATTTTATACTCAAATGAAGCCTTCTTTTCTTTTCCGTCATCTTCATAATCGAATACAAGATATGCATATCCGTTCTTGTTTGACTCAAAGGTGAAGATAATATTGTTGTTTTCATCGATCACTCTGTCAATAAGTCTGAGGTTTTCAGCCTTATATGTGATCTTGTCAAGTTCGAGATTCTTTGCTGTGATAACGATAGGCTCATACATCTTGTATGAATCATAGCCACTATCTGTTATACTTGGAGCATTCTCTCTCGGAGCTTCTTCATCGGTTATTTTATACTCGAATGAAGTATTCTTTTCTTTTCCGTCATCTTCATAACCGAATACAAGATATGCATTGCCGCTCTTGTTCGACTCAAAGGTGAAAATAATATTGTTGTTTTCATCGATCACTCTGTCAATAAGTCTGAGATTTTCAGCCCTATATGTGATTTTATCGAGTTCTATATTTTTTGCTGTGATAACGATAGGCTCATACATCTTGTATGAATCATAGCCAGTATCTGTTATGCTCGGTGCATTTTCTCTTGGAGCTTCTTCATCGGTTATTTTATACTCGAATGAAGCTTTCTTTTCTTTTCCGTCGTCTTCATAATCGAAGACAAGATATGCATATCCGCTCTTGTTTGACTCAAAGGTGAAAATGATATTCTTGTTTTCGTCAATTACTCTGTCAATAAGTCTGAGATTATCAGCCTTATATGTCATCTTGTCAAGTTCAAGATTCTTTGCTGTGATAACGATAGGCTCATACATCTTGTATGAATCATAGCCACTATCTGTTATGCTTGGAGCGTTCTCTCTTGGAGCTTCTTCGTCAGTTATTTTATACTCAAAAGAAGCTTTCTTTTCTTTTCCGTCGTCTTCATAATCGAAGACAAGATATGCATATCCGCTCTTGTTTGACTCAAAGGTGAAGATAATATTGTTGTTTTCATCGATCACTCTGTCAATAAGTCTGAGGTTTTCAGCCCTATATGTAATTTTATCGAGTTCAATATTTTTTGCTGTGATAACGATAGGCTCATACATCTTGTATGAATCATAGCCACTATCTGTTATGCTTGGAGCGTTTTCTTCATCGTTTCCATTAATAAGCACTACAGACTTATCAAATGCAGCTGATCCGACATTTTCAAGTGATTTAGGCAACTCCACAGAAGCAACTCTGCATCCGCTGAATGCAGAATTTCCTATACTTTTCAATCCGTTTCCGAATTTAATACTATTAACGCCTATGCAACTTGCAAATGAAGCATCGCCGATAGTTTCAAGGCTATCAGGGAATTCAAGAGAACTGAGTTTAACGCAACCGGCAAATGCGGTATTGTCAATTGTTTTAAGATTGCTGCCAAAATTAAAGCTTTCAAGCTTCTGCAAACTACAGAAAGCATTTTGACCTATATATTCTAAGCCTTCGCCGCCTTCAACAGTTTTTATATTAATATAAGGATTGAAAGACATATCACCGATAAGCTTTACATTCTTACCGATGACTACTTTCTCAATTCTGTCATAAACAGCCATAGGCATTACTGGGTGTGGTCTTGCAGAAGCGGTATTCAATTCACACTTTACTACCGGTAAGCCGCCAACCTCGTCAGGTATAACAAGTGTATTGCCTTTTTGCACAGTGATGTGATAAACAGCAAGACCGCCTTCGCATTTTTCAAATGACATTCCATACTTTCTGAGACATTCAAGTTCATCAATCTCTGAAAGCTCAAACTTATCATAATCACCATTCTCATACTGCTCAGGTGTACAGAAATTCACACCGTACTTTTCAGCAAAAGTATGAGCCTTTGACTCGTCATCGCATACAATAATACACTTATCCCAGTTGCTTTTCTTGCTAACACTGTTTATTGCCAATTCACACTCAGGGTTCTTGATAATGACAGTTGCATTTGCATTATACAAAGTACTCTGTGAAAGAGGACTGATGCCTATCGGGCAGTCATAAAGCTTGTTAACCCCCTCAGGAATAACGAGCTCCTTGATATTGGTTCTTGAAAATACAGAATCACCGATATATTTTACTTTTTCACCAATTTTATATTCTGATAGAAGAATGCAGTTCTCAAAAGCATAATTACCGATATATTCAATATCACTGCCTACATTTACTTTTGTAAGACTAACGCAATCCTTAAAAGCATAGCTCTCGATTCTTTTTAAGTTATCATTAAAAGTTACTTCGGTAAGTAAAGGACAATTCTCGAAAGCACTGCTCTCTATTTTTTCAATGTTTTCTCCCAGCACAACTGTTTCTATACCGTGGTTGCGAAAAGCGTCTCTCCCAATAGCTGTTACAGGGCAGCCGTTTACTTCAGCAGGAATAATAATATTATCGCTTGCTTTGCCGGTACAACCTGTGACTATAGCTTTACCGCTCTCAATGGTATACTTGATGTCATTACTTACAATGCTGTCATTCTGAGAAGTTGTTGAATCAGCAGCATATGCTTTGCTGATACTTGTTGTGTTTACTGCATTGAATGGATATGCTCCCCCAACGAGCACAAGTGCCATTACTGCAGCAATGATTCTTTTGATTTTCATAATTTTTACTCCTTTAATATCATTAGCCGTCAGGCTTATATTGCATTATATATCTAATTTACTCTAAAAGCAATATCTTAAAGCTGAAATTTACAATTTGGTAACATTTATAAACGACTAACATTGATAAAAAATATAGCTTAAACAACGCTAATAAAATCTTTTCCGTGTTTCAAACAATCAGAGTACAATTGTTGTCAACATATATTCCAACGTTTTGTTGAAGATTACAAACGCACTGTTCTTCGCATACAAAAAACCATGTAAGTATAATTACTTACATGGCTTTTATATAAACTATATCATTATTTCTTAACTGAGTTTTCGGAATAAGTTGTAAGGATAGCAGATGCATCGACGCTATCTATAACACCGTCACCGTTGTAATCTGCAAGATACTCCATTTTAGCCTCTGTTACAGGAGCAATATCAGCATCGACAGATAACTGTGAATAATACTTGAGAACTTCACATGAGTCAACAGCTGTTACCATGCCGTCAAGATCAACGTCGCCTTTTTCCTTGTCCTTGCAGAGCTTTTCTATGAATGGGCGTATATCACTGAGGTCTACAAGTCCTTTTTTCTCCACAAGATCAAGATAGTATACATCAAGCATATACTGTGGAATATTGCTGCTGTAGCCAGCAATATATGTAAGGAACATATAGTCACGTAAGGTTCCCGATTTGCCGTCTTGATCAGGATCGAATTCCTCTTCTATCTTTTTCCACTGAGCGGCTGGTACAAGTCCTGTTTCAGCAGTCTGTTTCTGGTGGAGATCAGCACTGTATAGTTCATAGGTATAGGAATCCAGTGAATCAACCTTTCCGTCCAGATTAACATCGAACAGTTCCTTTTTAATAACGCCGCTGTCGTAATCAGCCTTTGTCTTCTGGATTGCTGCTAAATACTCTTCATTGGTCATGTACTCGTAATCATATATCCTTTCATAGGCAGGATAGAGTTCTCCGCTATTAGGATCATACTCAAACGACTTTTCGGAATACTCAGCCAAAAATGATAACAGAAAGTCCTTAAAGCTCTCACTTACCGAATGACCGCAAAGTTCGACTTCTCCATGATACTGCACATAATACAGGCTTGTTTTATTTAGGGTGGTTATTTCTGTATTATTAATGATGTATCTTGCTATAAAATCAAAAACTGTAATATTGCACATTGGGTAATATTCGTCATCACTTTTAATGAATGAATAAACATAATCATACATCGGTTCGCACTTTTCCCAAAGTTTTGCCTTATACTCTTCGGAAAGAGGCAGACGTGAACGAAGGGGATTATCGTAGTCGCTATGGCTGACTGAATAATCGCCGATCTGTTCATCAACTAAATTGAATTGTCCGAAATAGAAGCTCTTCTGTATCTCACCTTTCTCATCTGCAGAAGCGACGTCATATATATAAATATCATAGAGATCTTTTAGGTCGGTAACTCCGTCCTCATTGACGTCGAAACTGTAGTTGTCCTTCTTTGCTGTATCGGAAAACTTCTTGAAGTATGCATCATTGTACTTTTCGCCCATAAATATATCTATATTTACATTGCAGAAGCAGTAATCTATAAATTCATTTATATTTTTTTCCGAGCCGTATGTATACGTCTCGTTAACGAATTCATTTAGCAGCAGTTCTCTTATATCATCGGGAGTATCAGGAACGATACTTCTTACTGCACGGTCACGCGGATCAGTGTTCGCAGGAAGCAGATATTTGCTGTAGGTTAAGTAATAACTATAGTTTTGGCGTGAGAATTTAAGTAAGCAATACTCTTTGAATATATTGCTGTCAACAAAGTCGACTTTACCGTCGCTGTTAACATCTCCTTTGGCTTCACATCTTGAAGCATAGCCCTCAGGCAGTTCAGTAGCCTCATTTACATATGTGTAAAGTGCGTATGCGTCCATGGTATTGATTTTTCCGTTGCCGTCAAAGTCAAAAATGTCAAGGTTATCCTCTATATAAAGGATACTGTCTACCTTGGGATCGAGTGCTTTTGGTGTGAAAAGACTCTCAGCGTTTGCAGATATTGGATTTCCGCTTGATGCAATAGCTGCTGCCGAGAGAGCAGCAAGATATTTTTTTACATAATCAACTTTCATTCTGATTACCTCCTCGCAATCAATTTCGCTTATATCCGTTGTTGTCGTTATTGGTGTCTTGTTCATATCAGCTGTTGTAACGTTAACAACAACAGCTGATGTTCCGGGGGTTTTTACATTTGAATCTGTATGTGACACAGCAGATGTTATCATCGAGGTCTTGCTTTCTGTAGCCGAAGAAGCAGTTGTACTCGTCCTTTGGGCTGACGATGCATATGTACTTACTGTAGTGGAAGCAGTATTTACAGTAGTAACGGTCTCAGTCGGGAGCACCGTTGTTGTGTCAGTGACCGTGATTATCTCATTCTCGTTTAAAGGCTTATTGTACGAGAGGAATTTTGCAGTTCCTGCTGTTATTGCTATCGCGGCAGCCATAACCGAAACTGCGGCACAGGCTTTTTCTATGCGTATATGCTTTTTCTTCTTTTGTTCAAGATATTCGTCCCTTATCCTGAATACGGCATCGGCTATATCTTTAGTATTTCTCATAAACAAAGCCCTTCCTTTCCAGTTCGTTTTTTAACGACTTTCTTGCCCTGAAAATAAGGTCGCTGACCTGTCGTTTTGCTTTGTGCATTATCTTTGCGATATCCGATGTATCGAGTTCCTCAAAATACATTAGATAGAGCACCTGATAGTAATCAGGATTTAGACGTTTCATAGCTTTATACAACTCAACGTTCTGCTCTCCTTTTAGAAACTCCTTTTCTGTGTCCGTAACATCGGGTATCTGTATCTGCTCATCAAGAGACAGAACCGATTTCTTTTGTGCTTTCCTCAGATGGTCGATGGCACAGTTCCTCGCAATAGTGAACAGCCACGTTTTAAATGAGCATTTTCCTTTGAAAGCAGGCTTTTTAATAGCGAGCTTAACGAAAGCATCCTGCATTATATCCTCTGCAAGGTTCATATCGTTCACTATACTGTTGAGGTAAAGCGACATACCCTCATGATATTCATCTATTATTTCGATTAGTCCATTATCATCACCATCAAGGAAACGGCGGTAGCGATCTGCATCGTTTCCCATTTGATTTCCCTCCTTAAATTTTTAAGGCAAATTTGCTTTCTATCTATTAGACGTACGGATTTAAAAATTTACGCACATAAATTTTCAAAAATGATACTATTTCTTATCTATATCATATCATCGTATTATACTTCCTGTCAATTGTATAATAGGATAATTAAAACTTATAGTTACATATATCACTATTTTATGTTACATATATCACCATTTTACAATATTTATTGACTAAAAAAATGATATGTGTTATAATCATTATGTTATATACTCAATAAGGCTACATTATCTACAGGTCGGTGTAAACAATGAATAAAACTCCAATTCTTATCGTTATGCTTACGTACAATGACAGAACTGTCGAAAACGCTTATGAAATATTTGAAAGCTGTAAAAATTCCAAAGCTTGTTACTTCGGACTAAAGGAAGAAGCACTTCCACATGATGATATGAAATCTCTTTATAGATACATGAAAGAATGTGGTAAAAATACTGTTCTTGAAGTAGTTGCATATACCGAAGATAAATGTATTGAAGGTGCTATGCTTGCTGTAGACTGTAAATGTGATATTCTAATGGGTACCATATATTCAGATCAGATCAACGAAATATGCAAAAAAAATAACATAAAATATATGCCGTTTGTAGGTAAGGTATCAGAAAGACCTTCTATTCTTGAAGGGAGAATAGATGATATGGTCTTAGAAGCAAAAAAATATATATCTAAAGGTGCATACGGAATTGATCTTCTTGGATATAGATACACGGACGATCCTCTCGATCTCAACATACGTATGGTGAACGAAGTGAATTCTCATGTTTGCATAGCCGGAAGCATTGACAGTTTCGATCGCCTTGATGAAATAAAAAATATCTCTCCATGTGCATTTACTATTGGCAGCGCTTTTTTTGATAATAAGTTCGGGGGAAGCTTTACTGAACAGATAAACAATGTATGCGATTATCTTGATAAAAGCGGTGAATGACAATGTTTGAACGTTTTTATCCGTACGCATATACAAAAAGCGTTTTCTCTATAGACTACGATAAACTTCGTGATAAAGGCTTCCGTGCTGTTATTTTCGATATTGATAACACTCTCGTTCATCATGGAGACAATTCAACTCCGGAAGTAGATAACCTTTTTCGCAATATACATAATACCGGACTAAAAACATTATTGCTGACTAATAATGATGAAGAACGTGTACAGAGATTTATAAAGAATATTGATACTCTATACATCTGTGATGCAGATAAGCCACAGTCTGCAGCTTATTTAAAAGCACTAAAAATGCTTGACGTAAGCAAAGAAGAAGCAGTTTGCATAGGCGATCAGATGTTCATTGACATAGTCGGAGCAAATCGCTGCGGTATACCAAACATTCTTGTTCATTTCATTCAGCTGCCGAACGAAAAACATATTGGCAAAAAAAGGTATATCGAAAAAGCGATACTGTGGTTTTACCGCAGAAATAAAAAGCACAGAAGCCGTCTCGGCGATATTTACATAAAAAAAGGAAGATAAAAATGCTTTGGAACAAGGATAAACTATTCTGTGATCTCAACCCGACCTGTTATGCTATATCCGAACAAAAAGGCATTTGCATCAGGCATATCAAAAATTTTCTGAATAAAACAAACTATGCTGAAACAAGATCAAAAAAGAAACTGCCAAACCTTGTATACCGTCAGGATTCTCACCTGATAAAACGCGGTCCGGGTATTGATCTTACTTTACAGGTGAATAAGGCTGTCAATATCCGCCTTGCCTGTAAAAAAATCAACGGGATAATCATACGTCCCAACGAAACCTTTTCATTCTGGCATACTGTTGGCAAAACAACAAAACGCCGCGGCTATAAAGACGGACGAGTTATAGTTCAGGGGAAGCTTATTCCCGGAATAGGCGGAGGATTGTGCAATCTCAGCAATACTATCCACAGAACTATTCTTCACAGTCCACTGGAGATAACAGAGTTTCATAATCATTCAGACGCTCTTGCACCTGATGAAGGAGAACGTATTCCATTCAGTTCGGGAACTTCCGTAAATTACAACTATATTGATTACAGATTCAGAAACAATACTGCTCAGAATGTTCAGCTGCTCGCTTGGTGTGATGAGGATAATCTTCACGTAGAACTGCGAAGTGATAATGAATTCCCGTATGTATACAAACTTGTTGAGGAAGGACATCATTTCCAAAAGGAAGGAAATAAGTATTTCAGAGTATCCAAGATATACAAGGAAGCTTACGGCAGATCATCAAGTAAACTTATAAAAAAAGAACTTGTGCTGGACAATCACTCCGAAGTAATGTTCGATCATTCTTTGATCCCCGCAGATCAGATAAAACAAAACTGATAATATCAAAGCGTTTATGCGCGATTTGTTTAAATATTCACAATAGCCTTATTCCACTATGGAGCAAGGCTATTTTTATATACTTTTACTTTATATTATAGTTAATTAACAATTAAAATGTTGAAAACCTCCTTAAAATTCTGCATTTTATCCACTAAATCTGCAAAAATGTGGATTGAAATTAGTGAATTAATATGTTAATATTATCTTAACATATATAAAGTGTAAAATGACTATAGAAGGGCTCTGTAGTCACACATTAAGAAAAGGGATATTAAAAATAAAAAAGGAGAATTGGTATGAGAAAAAGATTATCAGCAATTGCTATAGCTGCTATGACAGCTATAAGTCTTTGCGCGACAGTTCCTACTGTCACCAACGCAGAAAACCCCATTGTACAAACATCATTTACACCTGATCCTGCCCCCGTTGTATTCGGAGATGAGTTGTATGTATTTACGGGCTGTGACCGTGAAGGCAACAACGATTTCTACTACATGACAGGCTGGCAGTGCTTCTCCACAAAGGATATGAAAAACTGGACTGATCACGGCAGAATACTTGAGGATACATCATTCTCATGGTGCAATGCAAATGATGCATGGGCTTCTCAGTGTATCGAGCGCAACGGCAAGTATTATTTCTATTTCACTACCACAAACAAAGGCGGCGGCGGAAGAGCTATCGGTGTTGCAGTGGCAGATTCGCCCGAAGGACCATACAGTGATCCTAACGGAAAGCCGCTTTGCGGTCCTAACTGGGACTATATTGATCCTACTGTTATAATTGATGATGACGGTCAGGCATGGCTCATGTTCGGAAATCCGAAATGCTACTATGTCAAGCTGAAAGAGGACATGGTAACTCTGGACGGACAGATCAAGAACTTTGATATGAATAAAAATGCTTTCGGTTCAGGCAAAAACGGATCTGCCTATGGTGAAGGTCCGTGGATAACAAAGCATGGCGATAAGTACTATCTTGTATATGCGGGATTCCATGGCTCTGACGGCGGCGAAAGCATCTGTTACTCATATGGTCCGACTGTAACAGGTCCGTGGACTTTTGGCGGAAAGATCACAGATCAGAGTAATTGTTTTACCACGCATGGCGGTACTATTGATTACAAGGATCACTCATATCTTTTCTATCATATGAACGGACTTAAAGGCGGCGGTACTTTTAACCGCAGTGCTGCTGTAGAAGAGTTTACATATAATCCTGACGGAACCATTCCTGTGGTAAAATCAACTAAAAACGGTCCTGCACAGATAGAGGCTCTCAACCCATTCGAGAGAGTAGAAGCAGAAACTATTTGTTGGAGCGAGGGCGTCAAGACCGAGAAAGACGAGAACAACTCTGTCTGCATAGGAAATATCAAAAAAGGAAGCTATATTAAAGTAGCAGGCGTGGATTTCGGTGAAGGCGCCGATAAATTCACAGCTTGTGTTGCTTCTGCCGAGAGCGGCGGAAACATCGAGCTCCACCTTGACAGCAAGACAGGTCCTGTCGTAGGCAATCTAAAAACCGGCGGAACAGGCGGTTGGCATAACTGGGAAGAAGTATCCTGCGATGTAGCAGGTGCTGACGGAGAGCATGATCTGTATCTTGTATTCAACGGCGGCGACGGATATCTCATGAACGTTGACTGGTGGAAGTTCGACGGTGCCGGTTCAAGTTCTACAGAAACCGATCAGACCTATATCTTCAAGAACACATTCGAGGGCAAACTTGACGGCTGCTCAGACAGAGGCGGTGCAACTGTTGAAATAAGCAAGGATGAGGCATACGAGGGCGAGAGCTCTGTATACTGTACAGATCGTTCAGCTTCATGGAAGGGTGTCGGCAAGAACCTGAACTATAAGTTCAAAGCAAGAGAAAGCTACAGCTTCTCAGCTATTGTAAAGTATAACGAAGGCGCACCTACAACCAAATTCCACCTTACACTTCAGTATACAGGCTCAGATGATGAGGCTAACTATGTGAAGATCGACACACAGGAAGTAAATAAGGGTGAATGGACACAGCTTGCAAACACAAGCTTCAAGATACCTGAGGGCGCAAAGAGTCCTCTTGTATATGTTGAGACAGAAGGCGACTCTGACGATGATACACCTGCTACAAACTTCTATGTTGATAATTTTTTTGCAGCTGTAGACGGTACAGTTATAGAAGGTCCTAAATCTGTAGTTACACCTCCTGAAACAACAGTTCCTGCACAGGATCTCAAAGAAATACTTAATTCAAAGGTCACAATGTGGGGCGATGCTAATGGTGACAATACTGTAGATATGAGTGATGTTGTCCTTATTATGCAGTCTCTCGCTAATCCAGATAAATATAAGCTCAGTGATACAGGCGTATACAATGCTGACGTAAACGAAGCAGGCGGTGGCATTACTTCAAACGATGCACTAACTATACAGAAGTTCCTTTTAGGTATAACCCAAGAACTGCCTGAGAGCTATTCTGAAAATATCAAGACAGTTACTGCACCTGTAACAACAACCACAACAAAGACCACAACTACAACTACTACTGTTGTAACGACAACCACTACCACTGCTGAAATAGCTTCACATCTTTCTATGAAGGATTTCACTGCAAAAGTTCAGGCAACTATTGCAGAAAAAGAACCTGATTCAGCAAATAAGTCAAAGAATGGCGTAGCTTATGGCGAGATACAGAAGAAGAGCTATTATTCAAATACCTGCAAGAGAAACAAGAAATACAACGTTCTTCTGCCTCCAAACTACGATCCAAACAAGAAGTACCCTGTAATGTATATTCTTCACGGCTACTACGAAAATCCTGACAGAATGCTCACAACGGGCAACGCTGAGATGCATACCCGCGAGATGCTTGGAAATGCTATTGCTGAGGGTGCAGCAAAGGAAATGATCTGCGTATTCCCTGATGTATATTCAAGTGCTACTCAGGATGCAGTTACAGGTATGGACGACAATAACAACAGAGCTTACGATAACTTCATCAATCAGCTCAAGAACGATCTTATGCCTGAGATTGAGAAGAACTACAGCGTTCTGACAGGTAAGGATAATACCGCTATCACAGGCTTCTCAATGGGCGGACGTGAGTCACTCCTCATCGGAATGCAGATGTCTGATGAAATCGGCTATATCGGTGCTATCTGTCCCGCTCCAGGCGTTACAGGTTCATTCAAGTGGAACAGCAGCAATGAGCCTTACTTCCTTATGATAACCGCAGGAAGCAATGATCAGACTGTCGGCGACAATCCCAGAAGCTATCACAATAGCTTTGAGAAGAATGGTGTTCCACATATCTGGCACTATGTAAACGGCGGTTATCACGGTGATAACTGTATAAGAGCTCATCTGTATAACTTCTTCCGCATAGCATTCCAGAACTAACATTATAATATTTAACGGCTGCAAAATACTTGCAGCCGTTTTTATGTCTTATGTACCATACAAAATCAAAACTTTCAGATAAAAAAGTCTGTACTTCATCTTTTTGAAATACAGACTTTTTATTATAAATTCAGATCTCTAAACGTAACTTACATCTCTATAAATAAGTTATAAAAAATTAGTGGAAACAAGCTAATATCTTGCCGTCACAGCCACGAATGTAATAGTGCGGTACAGTGCCGGGTGTTCCTGTATGATATTTTCCGTCTTCTGATGAGCCTGAAAATAATGTAGGACGGAAATCCCAAATGTCATAGTCAGCATTATAGTCTGCTAAATAAAAAGGATTGTCTCTGATTATCTTTGTGCCATTAGGCCATATAACATATTCTTTTTCATGGGCATCAATGTATTCCTGTCCATCGAGCCTGAGAAGTATCTCTCTGCCTTTAGCGATGGCATCATCTTCATCAACAATCGGACCAAGTACCCTGTCAGATTTAAACCAATAATCAGCTCTATAGATCAAACAGTTTATTTCGTCCTTGAAGTCGACCATGTTACCATTTCCGTCTGATGCAATGTAAGTGCCATCTAAAGAGCCGTCGTAGCCATTATGTTCTGACAGATAATAATCTCTGAAGATATCTTCATCAGTCGGCTCTGTTTCAACAGGTTCGTCTTCCGGTTCTTCCTCAGGAACGTTCTCCTGTACAGTCGTGGTCAGTACAGTCGTTTCAGTTGTAGTTGAAGATGTAGTTACAGCTGCTGTCGTTGTCTTGATCTCGAAAGAATACTTATCATCATACTTTCCGCTTAAAATATCATCGAGAACAGACTCAAACTCTTTGATATCAATGTAGTAGTTTGAACAGCCTGTAGGTATTTCATCGTATTCTGTCAACTCGTATTCACAGAGGTTAGCAACACCGTTTCCGCTGATATAGTATGTTAATCTACGGGTAGTTGTGCTGCTTGTCTTATAATAACATTCAACTGTATAGAGAAGACTATTACCGTCATAGTCGATATCCTGCTCTTTTTTGAGCATACCAACGAAGTCATTTCCAAGGAAGCCCTGAAGCGCATTGAATGACTTGTGATCCTCAGGAATGACCTCTTCAGAATCGAAGTCTTTATAGCGTTTCACCATACCATTGCGGAATTCACCCTGAGTGAGATACATTTTATCCATTTTAGAGAGATAATCGCCTTTATCTGGAGCATCACTGCTCAAAATATCCTGTATGCCCTTATCAAATGCCGCATAATCAATATTATAGACATAGCTTGCGGTGATAGGATAATCAAAACAGTTTCCGTCAGGATTACATTTTTTCTCTAAATAATATGCGTTTCCTTTCTCTGTAACATAAACATAAAACCATACATCACCTTTTCGCCATCCGATATAATAACCTTTGCCTTGATAATTATCGAAATCAGGAATGTATTTCTCAGCGATTTTGCCAGCTTCTCCCCAGTTAAAGTTATTCAGAAATACTGCAAGCTTGTTATAGGTCGCATCTGAATACACAGGAAAATTATAATCGTTGAGTTCATAAATACTGAAATAGATCTGTCTGAAATCAACAAATGGAGCAACCGAATTTGAATTCGTCTCAGCCTCTGTGGTTTCAGCTGCTTGAGTAAGGGATACAGCTTCCTCCTCAGAAAGACTGGAATTCTGTGATTTGTTTTTATGTAACAGATAACCTGTTGCACCTATGCCAGTTATCAGCACAGTACTTGCAGCAATCGCACTTACAATACGCAGCATACGATGCGAAGATTCAATACGTTCTGTACTGTTAACAACTTCAATATATTCATCTTCGCCCTTTGGACTATTCTTCATTATATCAGATATTTCGTCATTTGATTTATATCGTTTCATACTCTTCTCCTCCTCATACGAACAATATTACAAAAGCTTTTATATGCTTTCACTTATTAGACGATAAAAAAAGAAAATACTACGCGCTTTTTCAAAAAAAATTTTTCACCCTGATTTTACGCAATTTATTGGCATAAAAGCAACTTTACCACGTGAAATAAAGCACCGCATAAAGCGGTGCTTTAAAATCATATAACAAAATATTTTTAATTCTTCAATGTCAATATAAAGATTTAACATTAATTATGCTTTGAAAATATATTTTATGAAATTATACATTAAAGGAATAACTGTACTGCTGTCATGACCGCCGCCGGGTACTGAAATATAAATATTATCTGTACCATGCTGTGTAAACAGGTCACTGTATTGTTTCGGGAAATCATTGACCATATTGTCACTTGTTCCGCCTGCGATCATCAGTATATATGGCGAGTATGGCGGATCAATCCGTATCTCATCTTTACTCATTACACCAGGGTGAGTCATAAATTGATCTTTCGTCGGGAAAATACCGGGAGCAGGTGCTCCGCCGCCTATGTAACCGATCTTATCACAGCACTTCATACCGATATACAGAGATTCTCTTCCGCCCATTGAGAAACCTGCTATCGCAGTGTTTTCTCGTCCTGTTTTTACAGGATAGTGGGATTCGATATAAGGCATAAGACTGTCAGGAAGGTCTTCTACGAAATTATCATATCCCGGAACATCTGCCTGACCATTGCCTGTCTGTTTCTCATGCTGAGGGTCTGTATACTGATTTGTGAATACAATTATCATTGGCACTGCATCGCCGCTCTTGATGAGATTTGTAGCTATTTCTCGAACGCCCATGCCGTTTACCATTGAAGATTCGTCGCCGCCGTATCCGTGATTAACATAGAATACAGGATATGTCTTGCTGCTGTCATATCCTGGCGGCAGCCATACATTAGCTCCTTTATTTCGGTTTGCTTTTTTAGAGAAATACGTAATGTGCTCTATTTTACCTTCTGCATTTTTCAATACTGATGAAGGCACATTTACCGTCATCTTGTCACGAATACTTGCCATGTAATCAACTGTATGAGTTGTAGTAGTAACAGGCGGAGCAGTTGTGGTTGTTGTCGTAGTAACTATAGGCGGAAACTCTTTGGATTGTCCGAGAATAAATTTTGAAAGAAGAACAAGATCGTTTACAGCAAAACTGCCGTCGCCGTCAACATCTACAGTCCCGATACTGAATCCTGTACCTGCAAATGAACCAGACATATAGCTTATCAGTGCTTTTCTTTCTGTGACGATATCAAATACATCGATTATACCGTCACCGTTTATGTCTCCGCGTACTGTATCAACAGGCTTAATAACATCAATTTTAGAGCCTACGCCTGCAATTATTACCTCATCAATGCTGAAATCATATGTTCCTGACTCTGTCTCAACATAAAGTATATAATCTGAGCCCGTAGGAAGCGTATAATCAGGATTTGTAAGCTGTATGTAGTCACCTGCTGACTGACCGTCAGCAATATGATCGTAAATCGTTTTATTAGAAGAGTCTGTATACTGGAGCGAAAGCATCATATTTCCGTTTCCTGAAACTGCCACACTGAAACTATAACTATCACCTGCTTTGAATACAGAAGAATCAAGAGTTTTTTGCGCACCGTGCCACGCACTTCCTCTATCGGAAACATTTAATGCATAGCTTCCTGCATATGCAGTGCTGCCTGTTGTAACTGTAGCTCCTCCCCTGCCCTGCCAGTCGTCTGTTCCGCTTTCAAATGTATCATGACTGTAATATCCTTTTGAATCAATATCAGACGAAGCCGCATTAGCATCAAGCTTTCGAGTTAATGTATTATTCGGAACACTCAATGCCGCAGAAGCTACCATTGCTCCTGCGAGAGTGGTTGTAAAAACAGATCTGAGTGTTTGTGCTATTCTCATAGTCGCTACCTCCCTATACGTCAGTTGGATTTTATAAAAATTATACTATAATTATAATATAACATTTAGAAGCGTTTTTAAACCCATTTTTTTACAAATTTGGTGGAAAAAGTTTAGCTTTTATTTTCACTTTAAAATGATTTTTACAAACGCTGATATTAATAAAACTCGTTATTATTAGAAAAAATTATATTTATTTGATTTATATGTTGACAACCGCTCAAGCTTCTGTTATGATTAATAAATGGATAATGCTTAGAAACTAACTTATTCTAAAAATAGCCACACTTTTAAATATATTATTATACCGAATAGAAGCAGACTAATCAATATATATAAATCATCAGTTAATAGTTTTTTGGCAAGTTCAGTATTAATTCTTGATTTTATAGGAGTGATTATTTTGGCAAAAGCTAATAAGAAATTCATGGTTCTGTCCGCCATTGGAATTATCATGGTCGTTGATTCGCATACTTGGGGAGCATTTGGTCTTTTCAGCAATTATTTTCCTTTTAATTCGTTTTTTATGCCAATGTTTGAGTTTATATCAGGTTACTTCAATAAAGTTGATAAAAACACAAATATGTTGAAGTACACAAAGAAAAAGTTCTTAACGCTGCTGCTGCCGTATCTTGTTGTTTCAGTTCTTGCACTGATAATAGAATGGCTGATACTGTGCTTAAAAACAGAAGCTATGCAGCCTTTTTACCTTGATTATAAACTAAAAGCATTAGCGAACGTCTTTACAAGCGGAGAGATCTCCACTATTGCTCTGCCAATGTGGTTCGCGCCAATGCTATTTGCAGTTCAGATCGTTTATGCATTGATGAAAAAGATTCTTTCCGAACACTGGAACAGCAAAGTTGCTCTTGTCCCTTTTATTGCTTTCAATATACTTGTTGTATGGTACGCAAAAAGCCATGAGTTTTCAGATTATCTGCTTCTTCCGTTTAAGGTATTGTTCTTCCTTCCTTTCATGGAAATGGGAGTTCTTTATCGCGAAGAGCTTGAAGCAAAGCTCCAGAAGGCAAATCACCTTTTGCTGATGTCGATATTGCTCATGATAAACACCATAAGAATATTCTTCATGCCAAATGAATACGATATTGCTTTTGACAGCATGGCAACTTTAACGGGATTTACAAGTCCATACGCTGTTACACCGCTAATTTCAGCTATTGTTGGAATGCTTTTCTGGATCGAACTTGTTGAGCTTATCAGTTCACCATTCTATAACAGCAAGATCGTCAACTCTATTTCTGAAAACACTTTTTATATAATGAGTTTTCACGTAATCTTTTTCAATCTTCTTAATTGCGTCATATTCTTGATAAACAAGTTTAAATCTATCCCCTACTTTGATGTTGAGGCGTTCCAAGACTCAAACTGGTATCGCTGGGAATACATTTCACAGTTTAAATACGTATACTTTTTAGTGGGATTATTAGGACCTGTCGCTTTAATGAAACTCTATTCGCGTTTCATTAAAAAGCCTGTATTAAATCTGATACATAAACCGAAAGCAGATACAAAGTAAATACGTATATATCAAACCTCCTGTGGTCATTATTGACCAGCCCCCTGTTAAGTAGACAGTGAAAATAAAAAAATTCTATGAATTAAATAAAATCTTAATAAACGATTATGCATAATGCTAAATAAAAAGCCCACTCAAAATGAGTGGGCTTCTTTATTATTACTTTATGAGACCGATGCCCCAGATAGTGAAGCTGCCGCTTCCTGTGATAGAAACATCAAGCTCTCCTGATGTTTCCTGATAGTAGCCAAGCTCTGCGTCAGGACCGCCCCATGTGTACTGCTTGTTGCCGTTTACCTTTGTGGTCTTGCCGTTTACTGTAACATTGATGCTGCCCATGCCCGAGCTGTTAGCCTTGAATACGATAATGAGTCCCTTACCTGTTGTCTTGAACTTCATCGGATTACCTCCGTTGAGGTTGTATGAGTAGTTCAGAGACTTGCTGCTGTTATATCCTGAACCTGATGTCCATGAACCTGCATTGAAGCCGTCCAGATCCTTTGGATTAACATTTACGCAGTTTGCGTATTCCATACCATATACAGCCTTTGTTGGAAGCTCATATGAAGCTGAAAGATGCTCACTCTTCATAGCCTGACGGAAGTAATATGCGAGACAGTCAGCAATGAGCTGTCCACCCTTCTGATGTGGGTGATACTCATCTGAGTAATAATCGCTTGTCTTGAGGAATCCGCTGTTGAATGCCTTTGTAAGTGCATCGTCCATACTGATAACAGGGATATCGAAGTTCTTACCGATAGGATACATCTGTGACTGGCTTGAGAAACCTCCCTGTGCGCGTGTAATAAGAACAATTACAGCAGGTTCATTTGGCATATCAAGGAACTTCTTGATACAGCTCTCGAAGCACTTCTTGTACATGATGTCCTCATGGTCGTTAACTGAGAACTCAAGGAAGATGATATCTGCCTTCTGTGAAACGATCTCCTGCTCGCTGCGGACAAGTCCTACAACTGAAGATGTACCTGAAAGGCCTGCATTGATCTCCTTGAAGCTGCCCTTAGCAAATGTAGACTTTACATAGTTTGAGAATGGCGATGTATAGTTCTTACCCTCTGTTATAGAACCGCCGAGGTAAGCTATTGTAAGAGGTGAACCAGCTTCAGCAGCTGCAAGCTTACTGTCAAGTCTGTATGTATTTCCGAAATGCTTGATCGAGCTCTTGTAGAAGTCGATATACTGTGAAGAAGCTGTCTCCTTGTAGTTATCCCACTTTGATGTGTCAATATCTGGCTTCTCAGGAATGATTATCTCAGGCACTTTGCTCTCGCCGCCTGTTGTAACTGAGGACTTTGTACCCTCTGCTGCAACCAATACATCGTCAATGTAGAAGTCCATAAGATCACCAGATGACTCAACTGTCTCGACGTAGAGTATCATATCACCTGCATTGTCAGGTACAGTGAACGATGTATTCTCGATCTTTGTCCACTCACCGCTCTTGCAAGTCTCCTTAGCGATAGATGTGTAAACAGCACTGCCGCCACCATTACCGCCCTGCTGGAGAGATATCTGGATAGTTGCGTCGCTGCCTGAAAGCTGAAGTGCGCCTAAGCTAATGCTGTATGTCTGACCAGCCTTGAAATCAGAACCGAGATTTATAGCTGCGCCGTTCCACTCTGCACTTCTGTCTGAAACAAAGAGTGATTTACCCGAAGTGCCGTAGTATGCAGTATCTGATGCTTCAACAGAAGCTCCGCCTCTACCTGCCCAATCACCGACACCTGAATCAAAATTCTCCTTTATAGATGCATTTGCTATCGGAGCAACGGTTGTTGTAACTACAGAAGTCGTTGTAGTAGCAGCCTTAGTCGTAGTTGCATCATATCCACCGTCATGAATATTGCTTGCATAACTCTCAGGAAGCTTTGAAACTGTACCTAAAAGGAACTTCTGGATAGCAAGGGCATCATTTGAAGTAATACCTCCGCCTGCTTCACTTACGTCAGCATTGTAGAAGCCTGGACTATCAAGTCTGTATTTATTTGGATTTGCAAGTGACTGCATTATAAGAACTACGTCGCTCATATCAACGTCGCCGTCGTTATTTGCATCGCCCCACTTTGTTACATTAGCTTCAAGTACAGCCTTGATGTCAACAGTAGTTGTAACAACAGGAGCTGCTGTAGTTGTAGTTGTTGTGGTCGTAGCTGTGGTAGTTGTAGTTGTTGTAACTACAGAAGTCTCATTTCCCTTGAATACATATCTGAAGAAAGTATAAAGATGAGGCTTAACAGACTCAGCACCGTGTCCGCCGCCCGGAATTGACTGATAAACGTGCTCTACACCGTTCTTGGTAAGGATGCTACTGTACTGTGACGGGAATGTACCAAC
>JAEEGJ010002334.1_pt1 | contig 105479 bp, 76 predicted proteins | sample 8958761 | NCBI WGS metagenome assembly JAEEGJ01 (sample SAMN16246546, study PRJNA631951) | gut metagenome | biome: gut microbiome; feature: rumen; material: RS-attached | host: Bos | place: Iran: Karaj | collected 2018-10 | reverse complement strand
TTTGCCGCGATGATGTGCCGGACGAGTTCTGGAACCGCTTCTACAACATCAGCAGCGGCCCCGACTACCGGATGACCAACTACGAGTTCGAAAAAAGGTTGCTGAAAGCCGTACACTGTCCGCCGCCTGAGAAGATTTTCAACGCCAACTGGTTCGTCCTCAAGAATTTCCATGGCGAATACTATTTGGATGCCGATGTATTGGAAGGCTATCTCCATTTCCGCGCCAACATCCCGTTGGACGACTATTTCCGGCAGATGAGCGACAGCCTCCCGTCGTTCTTCAAGCTGGCCGCCATCGTGCCTTCCCCCATCATCAAACTCGCGTTGCGGACGGTGGCGTACAGGAAAACTTACGGCACGCAGTACTGGATCACGCATCGCGACGAGGAGCGTATCCGTGCCTATTACGGTAGCTTGGAGGCCTACCGCGCCATCCCCGACTGGAAGGATTGGGACCTCACGGAACCGCCGGGAAAGGAGCAGGCCATCCATATCGACCACGGTTACGACGAAAGCATCCCGTTGGAAAAACTGACCCTCAACGACTTGCAGAAAGCCGCGGCGTTCCGGGGCGGGAGAATCCTCTCGGAAGCCTACGACGGCGACCCGGCGAAGAAGCTGCGCTGGTGTTGTCACGACGGGCACGAGTTCGAAGCCTCCCCGAAGCTGATTCTCGAGGGCGGACACTGGTGCCCCGAATGCCTGCCACCGGAATGGCGTTATGAAGAGCAGGCGGCGCACAGCCCATTCCTCGCCCAAGTCATGCGCCCGTGAGCGGTCCGTTTTGCGTCTTCATAGCCCATAATTTATATAAATATTGTATAAGATTGTTTGTGCTTTTCGGGCCAGAATCTACTGCTTCTGGCCTATTTTATTGATAATCATAATATTGTATGTGTAAAATAAAAAATGGGGTCGGCGTTCAGATAAAGCAAAAAAATGCTACTTTTGCGCGCTAATTTTTGAAATATAATGTATAACTAAAAAATAAAAGAATTTATGGCAGCAATTGGCTCAATCCGTAAGCACGGTGTGCTTTTATTGGTAATCATCGGTCTGGCCCTACTGGCTTTCATTCTGGGCGACCTTTCGAACGTGACCCGCGTGTTCTCGAACAAGTACACGATGGCCAGAATCGATGGCAAGAAGATGGATCAGACGTACAGCAAGCAGTATGAGGAGAACACTGCCCTCATGAAACTTCTGCAGGGCAAGACCTCTTTGGAGGACAACGACACCTACCAAATCCACGAGATGACCTGGCAGCAGATGCTTCAGGACGCGGTGTTGGACAAGCAGTTGGAAAAGTTGGGCATGGCCTACAACAACCAGATGATTGAGGACTTCAAGGAGAACATGCTCGCCTCGTTGAGCACCCAGCAGCCCAACCAGTTCATCGCGCAGTTCGCCAACGCGTTGGCGCAGCAGGTGGGTCCCGAGAACGCTATGTCCGTCATCTCCAACATCGAAAACTATGCCAACAACGAGCAGGCGAAGGACATCTACAACGCCTACCAGGCCCTCGTCCGCTTCGCCGTCAGCGCGGAGAAGTCGCAGCAGTATTTCGCCCTCGCGCAGAATTCCGTCTATTTCTCCAATCCTCTGGCCAAGCAACTCGCCAAGGACAACCGCTCGGCGCTGGTCTCCCTGATGACCGTCAACCCCGAGCTCACCGCCTTCCAGAACCTCAAGCCGGAAGTCTCCGAGAAAGAGATGAAGGACTTCTACAACACCCACAAGAGCGACCTCTTCACGGTGCAGAACCAAAACCGCGACCTCAATGTCGCCGTGTTCCCCATCAACCCCACGCCGGCTGACCTGAAAGCCATCGAGGACAGCGTGCGCAAGGACTACACCGCCTTCGCCCAGGCCGCCGACATCATGGCCTACAACGTCGCCAAGGGTAACGGCGCCGTCGTGGACAGCACCTACTTCAAGGAGAGCGATATCAACCTCCCCGAACTCGACAGCCTCATCTTCAAATCCCCGGTGGGCAGCTTCATCGAACCCTTCTCCTACGAGAACGTGAAATGGTACTTCGGCAAGGTGTTCGGCGCCGCCAACCGTCCCGACTCCGTGCTCGTGGCCACCATCGAGCTCCCCTTCAAGACCGCTTCCTACAAAGAGGCCCCCTATTCCAAGAAAGAAGCCCGTCTGCTCGCCGACAGCCTTCGTCAGGCCATCGTCTCCGGTCAGACCTCCATCTTCGCCGAGCAGCCCAACTACCTCTACGGACGTGAGCAGGGCGACACCACCTTCTGGCTTCCCGAGCGCGGCACCATGGCCGACCTCTACAACAACCTGCTGACCACCCCGAACGGCGGCATCTATGTCTATAAGGCCACCAACGGTTACATCGTCTTCCAGGTGCTCGACCGCACGCAACTCATCGAGAAGCGCCAGTTCGTGCTCTATGACTACGACATCACCGCCTCCGACGCCACCGTCAGTGCATTGCGTTCCCAGGCCAACCAGTTCGCCGCGAGCGTCACCAGCAACGAGGAGCTCGTCGCCAACGCCGCCAAGCAGGGTATTCAGGTCGTGAACGGCCAGGCCATCACCTCCATGGCCGCCAACATCGGCCAACTGCCCAACTGCCGCGACATCGTCAGCTGGTCCTTCGGTGACGATGTGAAGAAAGACGCCATCTCCGACGTGTTCAATATCGACAGAATGTACTTCGCCGTGGCTTCCGTGGCCAAGGTGCGCGAGACCGGCGAGCAGAAATACAAAGAGGTGAAGGACGACATCAAGGCTATGTTGGAGCGTCAGAACAAGGTCGCTATGGTGGCCGAGCAGCTCAACAAGGACCTCGCTTCCGGCGGTATGCAGGGTGTGGCCCAGAAGTACTCCGTGGCCGTCACCGACAGCGTGACGCTGAACTTCGCCGGCGACTACTACATGAACCGTGGCGTCGATAGCAAGGCCGTCGGTCAGATCTTCGGTCTGCAGGCCAACAAGCCGACCGCCGTCTGCGGCAACAACATGGCATACGTGGTCAACGTGGTGGAGACCCGCGACGGTCAGGCCACCGACAACCTGATGCTGGAGAAGAACTACCTCCAGAACGCCGTCCTCGGCCGTGAGCGCAACGAGAACACGCTGCTGAGCTACCTGATCAACCAGACCAAGGTGCTCGACAACCGCGTGCGCTTCTACCAGAAGTAAGAAATGTTAGACGTAAAAAAAGGCACCGCTTCAGCGGTGCCTTTTTTTTACGTCCAACTGTCCATTACGCCAGGCTCCATTCCGCGCCGTCCTTGGTGTCTTTCACCACGATGCCGGCGGCGTTCAGGTCGTCGCGAATCTTGTCCGACAGCGCCCAGTTCTTTTCGGCCTTGGCGGTCTTGCGCATATCCAGCACCAGCTGCATGGCCTTTTCGAGTGCGTCGTGCTCGCGGGTGTCGCCCTGTTCGGTCTCGGGTTTGATGCCGAGGATGTCGAAGAAGAAGGTGCGGAAGGTGGTCTTCAGCAGTTCGATGTCCTCCGCCGTGAGCGTCGCGTGGCCGTCCTTTACGGCGTTGATGATGCGCACCGCGTCGAAGAGCTCGGCGATCACCTTCGGGGTGTTGAAGTCGTCGTTCATGGCCTCATAGCAGCGTTCCTGCAGGGCCTCGATGTTCTCGGTGGAGGAGCTGCCCGGCTTCAGGCTGTCCAAGTGGCGTTCGGCGGCGTAGAGCTTCTCCAACCCTTTCTCGGCAGACTGCAACGCGGCGTTGCTGAAATCGACGGTGCCGCGATACGAGGCCTGCAGCACGAAGTAGCGGATGGTCATCGGCGAGTAGGCCTTCTCCAATTTGGGATGGTTGCCGGTGAAGAACTCGTTGAGGGTGATGAAGTTACCCAGCGATTTGCCCATCTTCTGTCCTTCGATGGTAATCATATTGTTGTGCATCCAGTAGCGTACGGAGCTTTTGCCGTTGGCCACGGTGCTCTGGCACACTTCCGACTCGTGGTGGGGGAAGAGCAGGTCCATGCCGCCGCCGTGGATGTCGAACTGCTCGCCCAAGTATTTGGTGCTCATGGCCGTGCATTCGATGTGCCAGCCCGGGAAGCCGACGCTCCACGGGGATTTCCAGCGCATGATGTGCTCGGGGGCAGCCTTCTTCCAAAGGGCGAAGTCGGCGGGGTTGCGCTTCTCGCTCTGACCGTCCAACTCGCGGGTGTTGGCGATGAGTTCGGCCAGGACACGGCCGGAGAGCTTGCCGTAGCCGAAGTCGCGGTCGAACTTCTCGACGTCGAAATAGACGGACCCTTCGGAGACGTAGGCGTAGCCTTTGTCGAGGATTTTCTGCACCATCTCGATTTGTTCGATGATGTGGCCGGAGGCGCGGGGTTCGATGGAGGGGCCCTTCACGTTGAGGGCGTCCATCGCCTTGTGGTAGCTGTCCATGTAGTATTGCGCCACCTCCATGGGTTCGAGTTGTTCGAGGCGGGCTTTCTTGGCGATTTTGTCCTCGCCCTCGTCGGCATCGTGTTCGAGGTGGCCGACGTCGGTGATGTTGCGGACGTAGCGCACCTTGTAGCCGATGTGCGACAGGTAGCGGAAGACCACGTCGAAGGTCACGGCGGGGCGGGCGTGGCCCAGGTGGGGTTCGCCATAGACTGTGGGGCCGCAGACATAGAGACCCACATGGTCAGGCGTGATGGGCTTGAACAACTCTTTTCTCTTGCTTAACGTATTGAATAAAAATACTTTACCCTTGTTGTCGGTGTTTTTCATATCGTTTATAATTAGAATCGCTAAAGGGGTGCAAAGATATGATTTTTTAGGGAACGGCGGGAGGGGAGTTACGGCTCGTTGTTCGTCGTTTTCGCCTGGTACCCGCCGGTCTTCTTGGAGCCGACGTATTCGACGAGGCCCTCGGCTTTGAGCTGGGCGAGGATACGGTTGACGGTGGAGAGGGATACGTGGAGGTGTTCCGCGATGTCGGAGCCTTTGCAGTCGGGATGTTCGCTGATGAATGAGAGGACTATCTGGGTAGATTGTGTTTCATCCAACTGAGCTGCGTCTATTTGGAATCGAGATTCTGCATCTTGTTTTATTTCGGGTAGAGTAGGGGATAAATCTTCAAAAGGGAGATTATTTTCCGCAACGTTTCTTCGAACAACATGTAGCATTAACTGTGAGAATGCCGTTTCCCTATAATAGTTTGTAATATTGAAACCAATTACTCCTTCATGAGTTTGAATAAAGACAGTATTTTTATCAAAGGATTGAATATAGGCATACATTGCAATAATATTCCGGGAAATTCGTACGGAATAATCCGACCCGATGTCCTCTGCCAAGGAAGAGAGGGTACAGTTCCTTGTGTAGCGGTTCCCATTTTGGAGGTATATATAGGCATAGTTTTCAATCTGCTGACAATGGGTGATATCCTTGATGTCAACTGTGATTGTGCTTTTCTTTTGAATGTCTTTGGCCACAATAAGATGTTTTTGAGTGTGTAAATATTGATGTAAATCGTGTTTGTCTCTAATCAACGAACGTATAGTGCAAAGCATGAATGAAAACAGAAAAAAGCAGGAGTCTCTGAAAAAAATTAAAACGCATTGATTTGCGAAATAATGGTGTAAGTCCATGTCAATATCCTTAACGATTTCATAGACCTGATTAAATACTAGAAATTCCTCAGACAAGGTTGCCGTTATCAAAACAGCAAGAGCTGATGTGAGATAGCCTGTATGACGCCGTTCTGAGTAAAGTTTCGGGTACAAGACAAAGTAATTCAAATAGAATACCGAAAGCACAATTCCTCCTGCGATACATTCTTTGTATAATGCTCCAAAGGCGGCGGGGCGCAAAGAAGAATTCAGTCGGAAGAAAAGAACTGTAAAAAAACAAAACAGCAAGTGAGCAAGAATCAGCACGTAATTTTTTTTACCCATAAGATGATGTACTTTGAATTATTTGGCAAAGATACATAAAAAATCAATTCAAATGATGAATGTTCCAACTCTGTTTCACGACGAAGCATTGTCGCTTGCACTGCTTGAGCCGAAAGTGTGAACATTTCAAATAGTTGACCTTGTTTTTTTTATGTCAGATATTGTTTTTTATTATGTCAATCAAGTGTTTTGTCAAATTTTCATCAAAAATTGGTCATTTTGATGTGATTCTGTGATAAATCCAACACGTTTTTTTGTTATTCTTGCAAATGTTTACAAAAAAAAATCATTTATGAAAAATCACAGATTATCAGTATGTTGCTTTTTTTTGATGGTATCATTAGTACCCGTTTTCTGTATTTCTTGCCAGAAAAGGTACACAACTGTGTTGTCGGACAACAAACTTGTACCGATAGAGTCTTCTGGAAAGGCTGTAAATCAGTTTGTTCTGTATTGCAGTATGGGACATGACAGATCAACATGCCATGGTTGTGTAATGATAGATGGTGTGATACGCCATATCGACTGTCAAGGTGGAGGTAGCAAGTGTCGGAAAGCGTCCAGTGTGTCATTGACCAGCACAGACAGCTCTCTCTGTGCCACGACTGTGGACACCTTTGGATTGACCGACCTGGATGTGCTCAACATGCCATCCCGATCGTTTGCCTTAGGGATAGACGAAGGGGTTTATTCCTATCTCAACATTCCGGCGCAGTTGGTCTATAGAGACCCTGCTACCCTACAGTTCACGTTCACAGGATTGAGTTTCACGGGTAGGCCGTTGTACGGTAACAATTAGGAATTAGTAGTTAGTAATTAGTAGTTAGTAATTAGTAGTTAGTAGTTTTGGGAACGCCGAACCGAAAGTCTCACGTCATAAGTCCCACGTCACAAATCACAAGTCACAAGTCACAAATCATAAGTCACAAAAAAATGTATTTTTGCCAAATCAAATAATCATCATCTATAACAATCAAAACAATGGAAAAGATATTTACACAATCGGTTAAGAACGGGGCCGCGTTGGTGTGCGCGGCGCTGCTGCTCGCCGTGTGCGCCGGCGGACTGAAAGCCCAGAACCCCTGGCCCGACTACGACTTCAAGGCTGCCAATGCCGACGGCGACACCCTCTACTACCGCATCACCTCCGCCACGGCCCCCTACACCGTGGCCGTGACCCGCTGCCACGACTCGGCCACCTTCGATTTGCAATTGCCGTTGAATGATTATGACTATCAGATTGAGGTTCCCGGCACAGTGACCTATAACGGCATCCCGTACGCTGTTACTGCCGTAGATGAGAAAGCTTTCTACCTCCAGAAGGGAATCCGGGATGTTCAACTTCCTGCCAGTATTGCCGCTATTGGATCCTATGCTTTCGCCTATTCTAATATCGTTTCTATAGATGTGCCAGGTGCGGTCTCCATCCTGAAAACCGGCACTTTTGAGGGCTGCGACAGTCTGGCATCCCTCACCTTGAACGAGGGCCTTCTTGAAATAGAGGAGAACATCTTCTCCTCCAATCGGATCCAGACTCTGACATTTCCTGCGTCTTTGCGCAAATTCAGACCGTTGACAAGTGGTACGCTGCCCTGTAAACGGATTGTGTTCCAGTCGGATTCTCTACATCCAAACGACACCTTATACCTCTCTCCCTCCTGTTTCAGGGGCTTGAGCCAGCAATTGCAACAGGTTGTCTTTTCCGACAATATATTCCAACTTCCCGACGGCTGCTTTTCAGGTTTTCACAGTTGGGTTGGGACGGTTGTGCTTCCAGCCCGATTGACAGAAATCCCATACCGCTGTTTTTACGAAGGGACTTTATACGACATTCAGTTCCCGGAAAATCTCGAGACCATTTCGGACCAAGCATTTATGGGTGCCTTCATTAACCACTCGGTATTCACTATTCCGGCGAGTACGACGCACATCGGCTCTAAAGCGTTTTATGGCGGATATCCCGTCATCTTAACGTTGGAATGTGAGCAGCCTCCCACATTGGGAAGTCAAGCCTTTAACACAAACCGCCAACTTGAGTTTACCGTTCCGTGTGGTTCGCTCTCCTTGTATCTCACAGCGCCGGGTTGGTCGGAAATGGTCACAAATCCGCGCGTCTCGATGGGAGAAGGTAGCGGCTGCGTTGGCGTGGATGATTACGAACAGGGAACGCTCAAAGTTTGGCCGAATCCGGTGGAGGTCGCGGTCAATGTACAATGTACAATGTACAGTGTACAGTTCGGAATGAGGACTGTCGAGGTGTTCGATGTTTACGGCAAGTTGGTTCATACGGAGAATGTGACGGACAATCCGGCCCGCGTCAATGTCTCTGACCTGCGCGCCGGCGTGTATATCCTGCGCGTGACGGATGCGGACGGTCACGAATATCACCAGAAGATTGTGAAAAAGTAACATGTCGAACAGAAAAATGTGGAACGATGAAAAAGTTTACAACGATATCCAACAAATATTTGAGCGGTCGCTACACTGCGACTGCCGTTGTGGTCTTGCTGGTTACCTTATTGGCAGGCAGCATGAATGCGCAGAACCTCTATCCTCCATACGACTTTACGGTTGAGAACCAGGACGGGGATGTTCTCTACTACCGCATCACCTCCTCCTCTGCGCCCTACACCGTGGCCGTCACCCGCAGCCAAGACCCGGTCTATTATACCCTGCAGCAACCCCAATACGCATGGCAAGTAGGGCAACCTGGGTTCCTGTACCCTCTGTACGACTACGACTCCGCCATCACAGTGCCGGCCGCTGTCACCTACAACGGCATAACCTACGATGTCACTTCAGTGGATGACGAGGCTTTCTTCATGCAAAAGGATCTGATGTCCGTGACGTTGCCCTCCTCCGTGAAAACAATACGGGCGAAGGCGTTCTCCCGCTCAGGCCTCTACAGCATCACGATGCCTGGTGTGGAACGAGTTGAAGAGGATGCGTTTTGGATTTCGCCGTTATCCCAAGTTACTCTTCCGCCCTCCCTGGTTTACATAGGAGACTATGCGTTTGGTTCCACTTCTCTCGCTCAGGTGGAGATTCCCAGCTCGGTGACGGTCTTGCCCACCGGGGCTTTCTACAATTGTCCGCTCACCAAGATCCTTTTCCACGAGGGGTTACGAGAAATTGGAACAGAGGCCTTTTCCGCCAAATATGTGGATTCACTCGTTTTCCCCAGCACATTGCAGAAAATCGACCTGTATTCGTTTGGATCGTATTATTATGATGAGAACTTGGAAATACAATGCCAATATGTTGAGTTTAAAAACGGGTCAGATCCACTGGTGCTTGAAGACTATTGTTTTTATTATTTCAGAAAGCTGAACACCCTGATTTTGTCGGACAACATTGTGTCCATCGGACGGTATTGTTTCGCCAAAAGCAGCATCAAGAATGTTGTTGTCCCGCCCAGGGTGTCGAATATCCAGTGGTACTGTTTCTCCGATTGTGATTCATTGCAGTGCGTGGTTTTTCCAGAGGGGCTCGCCGACATAGAAACGGCAGCGTTCATGAATACCCCGTTGCTGAGAGAGATTACCCTGCCGGCTTCGGTCGCCACCGTCGGGAGCCGTGCCTTCAGCTGTTCGGACGATGTTGAGGGAGGACTTGCGGATTTGACTTGCCTTGGCGAGAATCCGTTCATCATACTCAGCAATACTTTCAGCAAACAGGACAGCATACACGTGCATGTGCCGTGCGGAGCCGTTGATGCCTATCGGTCCGCGCCGGGCTGGAACAGCTACAGTAATTTCGTATATGATGATTGTCTCGGTGTCGAGGAGCACGAGCCTGAGGCCTTCAAGGTCTGGCCGAACCCGGTGGAGGACGCGGTCAATGTGCAATGTACAATGAACTATGTACAGCTCGGAATGAGGACTGTCGAGGTGTTCGATGTTTACGGTAAGTTAGTCCGCACGGAGACAGTGACGGAGAATCCGGCCCGCGTCAATGTCTCTGACCTGCGTGCCGGCGTCTATCTCCTGCGCGTGACGGACATGGACGGAAAGGAATATCACCGGAAGATTGTGAAACGGTAAGGATTTTCGGGTGTAGAGACGCAAAATCTTGCGTCTCTACCATGCCTTGAATCACATAATCATAAATCGGCGGATATGAGATATTAAGCAAAAATGTTTACCGATAATGCCCCGACTTTCGACAGCAGTTTAAAAGCTAATTTTCGTATTTTTGCCCACTGAAAAATTATGAAACGCTCACTGCTTCTCGCCACCTTGCTATTGGCGGTTTTCGCCGCCGGGCGGGCGCAGTGCCCGGATTTCACGGATTTGACGGGTCCGGGCGTCACCTGCCAATACGGCGATTTCTACAACCCTTTCATGCACACGGGTGTCGTGGGAGGACGGCATACGGTGATTACCTGGCAGGATACAGACCCGTACACGGGCAACAACCTGCCCCTGTTGCCGCCGGGCGAGAATGCCGTGGTGAGGCTGGGAAATCACTACATCGGTGCCCAAGCGGAGGCCATCACCTACCAATTCACGGTTGACCCCGACTATTCCGTGCTGTTAGTCAAGTTCGCCGTGGTGCTGCAGGATCCCGGACACAGTCCCGACGACCAGCCCCGCTTTGTGATGCGTGTGCTCGACCAAAACGGACAGCAGGTCAGCGGGTGCACGGAGTACGATGTCCGCGCCAGTGCGAATATCCCGGGATTCCACTCCCTGAACGACATCCGCTGGCGGCCCTGGACGGATGTGGGCTTCGACCTCTCCGAATACGCCGGCCAACAGGTGCGCCTGCAGTTCGTCACCTACGACTGCTCTTGGGAAGGCCATTACGGGTACGCCTACTTCACCGCCCACTGCATCAGTCCCAACCTGACTGGCGAATGCGACGGGAATACCATCACGTTCACCGCCCCTTCCGGCTTCGAAAGTTACCAATGGGCGAACGGCGACGCCTCGGCGACATCCACGTACCCTCTCGGCGGCACCTCCTCTGTGAGCTGCCAGGTCACCTCCGCCATAGGATGCGTCTTTACCCTCAATGCCACGCTTCTGCAAGAAAGCGCTCCCACCGAGGAGGAAACCTTCTATGATACCATCTGCGAGGGCGACAGCTACCACGACCACTTCTTCGACCTGCCCCCGCAAACACTCACCGGCACGCAGATGGTCCGCAACACCTTCTTCAACGCTGCGGACTGCTCGGGAGGGGATGTGACCTACACGCTTTATCTCACGGTTGTCCAAAAATACACCCATTACTTCGATTTTGCCTGCCAAGGGGATGATTACAGCCGCTATGGGTTCGAATACACAAACCTTCAACCCGGAAGTTTCACGGACACTATATTCTCGGTGGGCAATGCAGGTTGTGACACGCTGTATTCGATTCTGCATCTCACGGTATCCACGAACACTTTCCAATCGGTGGTCATCCAAGGGGAGACGAGCGTCTGCGAATATGAAACCGTCACCTACACCGTGGCCACGAATGCGAACTCGCCTTTGCAATGGGACTTCCCCGAAGGGGTAAGCATCCTGCCGGGAGGAAATGCCTCGTCGGTCTCGCTATCCTTTTTAGACAATGCCGACAATCCAGCCGTCATTTCCGTCTCCACCGACAACGGCTGCCAGAACAACTCGGCCCAGATAACGGTTTGGCATTACCCGCAATACCATAGCTTTGTGCAGGACACCATCTGTGCGGGCAACGCGTATGTCGCGAACGGTTTCCACCTGTCGGCGCAAGATAATCCGGGCGTGCATGTCTTCACCAACAACTACACGACCGTCCACGGGTGCGACAGCGTGGAGGTGCTGCAGCTTGTCGTCAACAACTCGCCGGTGTTCAACACGGTCGCCGATCCGACGGAAATATGTGCCGGAGAGAGCACCTCCATTGTGGCGACAGGAGACCCCGATTCCTCGGTGCCCCTCCCGCCCGCGCCTCACGCAGTGGCGCCGGGAGACATCCTCTGCACCGACGGCACCATCGTGAAACCCAGTATGTGGCCCTGCGGGAAGACCGCGTTGGGCGTGGTCTTCTATGTGGATGCATCCCTCGAACACGGTTGGGCGGTGCATTTGCAGGAACATGGCGTAGGGGTGGCCTGGGGCGCCTCGGCCAACTTGTCCAACACCAACTACGCCACCCCGAGAACGGTGCTCTACGACACGAACGGCTATGCCAACACGGTCGCCATGCGGAACAATTCCATGGACTACATTGCCGGTGCCGTGGATTTCAACCATGGCTGGTATATCCCCGCTATGGGGCAGCTGCGCACACTCTTCACGGAAGAACCGACCATCAATGCCACCCTCCAGCTGCTTGGCGGAACGGTACTCTTCCCCGACGTGTCATACGGTGCAAAGCTGTGGTCCTCCTCGGAAAGGGACAACTATTTCGCTTGGTATCTGGATTCGGGAGGCGGAATCCGGAATCAACATAAAAATTACCTCTCTTCGATTTTCCTCACCCCGATGCGGGTGCGCAGTATCCGGAATTTTTGAGACCATGGGCAGAAGATGGGCGACTATATGGATGGCTTTGTGGATGTCCGTGAGTTTATATGGACAGCAGGTGGGGGATTTGTATACGTTTCCCGACGGCAGCCAAGGCATCGTCTATTATCTGCTTCCTGACGGCAGCGGTGGCTGGGTGGTGGCGCTCCAAGACCTCCCAAGCACCTGCTATTGGGGATTGAGTGTGTCGTATTCCGCCTTCTTAGCCATGAATCCGTTGGCTCAGAATCATCGGACAGACACTGCCGGTTACAAAAACACGCAATTCCTGCGCCAGCTGAATTTCCAAGGCCATGATTTTGGTGCTAACCTTGTTGATTTTGAGCATGGATGGTATATTCCGGCGGCGGCGCAACTCAGCCGTCTGTATTCTCAATTACCCTACATCGAAAGCGCTTTGTCTTCATACGGAAATCCATTGTTGGACAAGAATTACTGGAGCAGCACGCCTAAAACGTCTGACGATGCTTATTTCCTCTATTTTGGATCGGACGATCAATCTGCAATGGGTGCCTTTTCCGGCAGTTTCGGCAACCATTTAACCTGTTGTTACTACGGTATAGAGACCATCTATTTCCGAGCCGTCCGCACCTTTACTTATCCTCCTGTCTTGATCGACACTTCCCTGACCTACCAGTGGAACACCGGCAGCACGCAGCCGTACATCACCCCCTCGCCGGGGCAAACCACCACCTACACCGTGACGGCGACCAACGAGAGCGGGTGCAGCGCGACGGCCTCGCAGACCATCTTCGTGGCCGAGAGCCCGCAGCAGGACTTCTACGACGAGATCTGCCAGGGCGAGCCTTACGAGGCCAACGGGTTTTCTGTGACGGCTTCGGAGACCTCCACGCCGGGGCTCATCACCCGCACGCGCACCGTCATCGCCGACGGCTGCTCCACCACCTTGACCCTCCACCTCACCGTGCTGCCCGCCGTCACGACCACCCTTTCCGAAACGGCCTGCCAAACCTACGTTTGGAACGGCGTGACCCTGTACGAGACGGGGACCTACGAACAGCATTTTCCCTCCGCCAACGGCTGCGACAGTACCGTCATCCTCCATCTCACCCTCCATTCCCCCGACACGGTCCACCAGACCGGATCCGCCTGCAACTCCTATACCCTGAACGGGACAACCTACACCTATTCGGGAACTTACACGCAGCACCTCACCGGCGGGAACGGCTGCGACAGCGTGGTGATCCTCGACCTGACCATCCAACCGCCGCAATACACCCACCTCGACACCACCGTCTATAATGGCCTGCATTGGGAGGGCTCGGACTGGAACGCCTCCGGCGACTACACCGTGGCGTACACCGGCCAGAACGGCTGCGACAGCATCGTGATCATCCATCTGACCGTCATCCAGCGGGACTCGACGTACGTGGACAGCACCGTCTGTTCCAACATGCTGCCGCTGATTTGGAACGGCGTGACCTTCCACGGCGAAGGCGAGGAGACCGTGACATTCCACGCCTCGGAAAGCTACGACAGCGTGGTGGTGATGTCCCTGCATCTCAAGCCCGTTTCGACGACCCACGTCACGCAGACCGTATGCGACTCCCTGCTTTGGGAAGGCTCCACCTATACCCAATCAGGGGATTACACCAAAACGCTCACCGACCAGGAGGGCTGCGACAGCATCGTGGTCGTCCACCTTGTCGTGAACGCCTCCGACCATACCCAAACGGCCCAGACGGCGTGCGATTCCTACCTCTGGGGCGACGAGACCATCACGCAGTCCGGGGTCTATACGAAGACGTTCACCAACCAGGAGGGTTGCGACTCCGTCGTGACGATGACGCTCACCGTGAACCCCTCGCAGACCGGCAGTTTCGACACCGCCGTCTGCGGGACGTTCTTCTGGAACGGGCAGAGCTACACCGAAAGCGGCGACTATTCGCAAACGCTGGCCAACCAGTACGGTTGCGACAGTACCGTGACCGTCCACCTTACCGTCCATAATGACGTGAACGTGGAGCTCGATACGCTCGTCTGCCCGCAGAGCCTGCCGGTGACCGTACGCGGGTTCACGTTCGCGGGAGCGGGCACGCAGACCGTCACCGTTCCCGACATCCACGGCTGCGACAGCACCACCACCGTGCATCTGTCCGTGTCGGACACCACCACGGCCGTCACCGCCGTCACCGCCTGCAACAACTACTACTGGTACGGTACCGTTTTGACGGAATCGGGAATCTACGAGCGGGCGGCCGTGAACCAGAACGGATGCCCCTACACCAGGCGCCTGAACCTGACGGTCCACTATTCCGACACCACCGCCTTGGACAGCACCGTCTGCCAGAACACGCTGCCGCTGGTCTGGAACGGACGGGTCTTCAACAGCGCGGGCACGCAGTCGCGGACTTTCCCGAACCACCACGGCTGCGACAGTGTGGTGGTGATGACCGTGACCGTGGTCGGCGGCGGCTTCTCGGCCTTCGACACCGTCGTCTGCGAGCGGTTCGAATGGGCCGGCAGCGTATATACCCAGAGCGGCGCGTATATGAAGCAGTTCACCGGTTCGACGGGCTGCGACAGCATGGTCATCGCCCGCGTCACGGTGACGCAACCGCCGATGACGGTTTTCGACACCACCGTCTGCGTCGGGGATCTGCCGGTGCTGTGGCGCGGACAGCTCTTCGAACACGCCGACACGCTGACCTTCTCCGCCGTCTCCGCCTCGGGGTGTGACAGCACGGCGGTCTTCCGTCTGCGCACCGCCACGCCCGACACCGTGGTGCAGACCGTCGATGCCTGCGATGTGTACGAATGGGACGGCGACGAATTCTACGAGGACGACACCCTTGTGCGTGTGTTCAGCAACATCCACGGCTGCGACAGTGTGGTGACGCTCCACCTGACCGTCCACTCCTCCGTGACGGCTTCCTTCGCGGCCACGGCCTGCGGGGAGTACGAGTGGGGTGGGGTGGCCTACACTGCCACCGGCGACTACACGCGGACATTCACCAACGCGGCGGGCTGCGATTCCGTGGTGACGATGCACCTGACCGTCAATACCACGGCGAGTACGCTTGTCGAAGCCACCGCCTGCGACAGCTACGCATGGCACGGCGAGACTTACACGGAATCCGGCGACTATGATCGTGTCTTCACGGCGGCCAACGGCTGCGACTCCGTGGTGACGCTGCACCTGACGCTGGGCCACGCGGAGACTTCGGAATTTGCCGCGACCGCCTGCGACGAGTATGTCTGGAACGGCGAGACATTCACCGAAACCGGCAACTACACGCGGACGTTCAACAACGCGGCGGGCTGCGACTCCGTGGTGACGCTGCACCTGACCATCCACGCTTCGGATTCCACCGCATTCTCCCAAACGGCCTGCGACGAATATCTCTGGAATGGCGAGACATTCACTGAAACCGGCGACTACACGCGGACGTTCACCAACGCGGCGGGCTGTGACTCGGTGGTGACGTTGCATCTGACCATCCACGCCTCGGATTCCACCGCATTCTCCCAAGCGGCCTGCAACGAGTACGTTTGGAATGGCGAGACTTTCACCGCCACTGGCGACTACACACGGACGTTCACGAACACGGCGGGCTGCGACTCCGTGGTGACATTGCACTTGACCATCCACGCTTCGGATTCCACCGCATTCTCCCAAGCGGCCTGCAACGAATACGTCTGGAACGGCGAGACATTCACCGAAACCGGCGACTACAACAGGACGTTCACGAATGCGGCGGGCTGCGACTCGGTGGTGACGCTGCATCTGATCATCCGCAGTTCGGACACCACCGCATTCTCCCAAGCGGCCTGTAACGAATACGAGTGGGGTGGGGTGACCTACACCGCCACCGGCGACTACACGCGGACGTTCACGAACGCGGCGGGTTGCGATTCCGTGGTCACGCTGCATCTGATCATCCGCAGTTCGGACACCACCGCATTCTCCCAAACGGCCTGCAACGAATACGAGTGGGGTGGGGTGACCTACACCGTCACCGGCGACTACACGCGGACATTCACCAACGCAGCGGGCTGCGATTCCGTGGTAACGATGCATCTCACGATATTCCAAAACGCCTCAGTGCTGCGGGATTCCTCCGTCTGCGCCAACGCGCTCCCGCTCTCGTGGAACGGGGTGACGTTCAACAACGCCGGCACACAGTCGGTCACGCTGCAGACCGTCCACGGCTGCGACTCGGTCGTCACAATGGTGCTCCACGTCCTGAGCACCTACCATCCGACCGTGGAGAAGACCGTCTGCCAGGACGAGCTGCCGTATCAGTGGAACGGCGTGACCTTCAGCGGGGCCGGTACGCAGGTGCGCAACCTGCAAACGGTCCACGGTTGCGACTCCGTCGTCACGATGGTGCTGCACGTCGCCAACATCTACCAGCAGACCGAAAACCGGGAGGTCTGCGTCAACGAGCTGCCGTATCTCTGGAACGGGGTGGTTTTCGACAGCGCAGGCTCCCAGACGGTCACCTTGCCGACTGTCGGCGGCTGCGACTCCGTGGTGACAATGGTGCTCGCGGTCTCCGACACCTCCCGCACGGAGCTGTACGAGAGCGCTTGCGACGAATACACCTGGGACGGCACTGTCTATTCCGAATCGGGCACCTACACGCAGTTGCTGACCAATGGGGCGGGCTGCGACTCGGTGGTGGTGCTGCATCTGACGATCAACCCGTCGGTGGCCGGGGTTGTCGAGGCCACCGCCTGCAACCGCTACGTCTGGAACGGGGAGACGTACCTCGAATCCGGGGAGTACGAAAGCACGTTCGAGACCGCGGCCGGCTGCGACAGCGTGGTCACCCTCCACCTGACTGTCATCGACACCGCGCTGCAGATCGTCACCCTGACGGAGGACTTCTGCGAGGGGATGTCGGCGGAATTGGTGGCGGTGACGGAGATGACGGACTACCTGTGGAGCACGGGCGAGGAGCTGCCGAACATCACCGTGACGCAGCCGGGGTTTTACTCGGTGACGGCCTCGCAGGGCGGGTGCCGCGCCACCGCGAAATACAGCGTGGAGGCCTGCGACTTCCGGCTGTGGCTGCCCAACGCCATCACCCCGTCCAAGAGCGACGGCCTCAACGACGTCTTCGCGTTGCCGCCGCGCATACAGGGCATGGTGGTCGATTTCGAAATCAGCATCTTCAACCGCTGGGGCGAGCAGGTGTTCTACTCCACGGACAAGGCGTTCCAATGGGACGGCTCCGTCGAAGGGAAGAGGGCCGTCAACGCCGTTTACAACTACGTGATATGGTGCACCGTTGCCGGCGGAAGGCCCTACCGGTTCACGGGGAGCGTGACGGTGCTGTAGGGTGGCGGCTGATAACTGCTAACTGTTCCGCGTTATTCGAAAATAAAAAAGGGTCTCCATTCAGAAACCCTTCTTTTCGTGGGAACTACTAGACTCGAACTAGCGACCCCCTGCTTGTAAGGCAGGTGCTCTGAACCGACTGAGCTAAGCTCCCTGCTGAATTGCGGTGCAAAAATACACTTTTTTCCGCAACTGCGACCGTTTTGTCGCTCGATTTTTCAAACAATTGTGAATAAAACAGTTAGAAGATCACTCCCACGGTGATTCCGGCGTACTGTGGCCTGCGGCCCTCCTTGTTCTGGAAGAAATGCTGGAACGAGTAGCGGTAATCGGCACCGATGGTGATGAACGAGAACCGGAAATCGAAGCCCGTCGTGAGCATCACCCATTGGTTCTCGATGTTCTCCTTGCTGTAGCCCAGGATGTTGTCCGTGACCTTCAGGAGCGGTTGGTAGAGAATGCCCAAGTGCGGCATGAAGGCGATTTTCTTGGTGATGGGCACATCGCCCACCGCCTTGATGGGAATCACCAAGTAACGGGTTTCCACCAGGTCGTTCATCGTCTCGCCGTTGTGGAGGTTCACCACGAATCTGCCCTTGAAGTACTGATAGCCGATGCCGATTTCCCCGTACACGTACTTTCCAGCCCGGAAGTAGGCGCCGAAGTGCGGCGTCCGCAGATTCTCGAGGTAGTCTTCGTTGGAATAGGCCCGCACCAAAGGGACCTGCGTGGAGACTCTGAACCCGAACTGATACCAGTTTTGGGCACCGGCCGCCATCCACATCATAGCCAAAAGCATAAACAGTGCAAAACGTTTCATAGCCAATTATTCATTATCCGATTGGTTCTTGGCGGCCAATTCTTTCGCCCGCTCACTCTCTTTCGTGTTGAACTGGTTCATCGTCATGGACATACCGACGGTGACGAACGATTTCACGGCGCTGACCGCCCGCTCGATGCAGGGTTCGACAAGTTTGAGCTCTTCGGAGGAGAAACGGCTCAGCACGTAATCGACCTGATATCCCTGCGCGTAGTCTTTGCCGATGCCGCAGCGCATACGCGGGATGTCGGTGCGCTCCAATGTCTCGATGATGTTGCCAATGCCGTTGTGGGTGCCGCCACCGCCCTTGGGCTTCATCTTGAAGATGCCCAACGGCAGGTCAATGTCGTCGTAAATCACCAGACAGTGGTCAACGGAGACATTCTCGGCTGCGAGCCAATGCTTCACAGCCTTGCCGCTCAGGTTCATATAGGTGGTGGGCATCAGGATCACCAGTTCGCGGCCTTTGAACGAGGCGCGGGCCACGTAGGCCAGCCGGTCGCTCTTGAACTCCGCCTTGAAGGCCTTCGCCACCGCGTTGGCCACCTCAAAGCCGTAGTTGTGGCGTGTGCCGGCGTATTGCTGCTCGGCATTGCCCAACCCCACAATCAGATAACGTTTCTCATTCTCCATCCTGTTCCTCGCTTTCCTCTTCAGACATATTCACAAAAAACGAAAAATGCAGTTTCCCGTAGCGCCGATGGTCGTAAAACTTGGGGTGTTCCGAAAAGTCATGCTTACCGGAATGCTCCATCACCAGCCAGCCGTCGGGCAGCAACAGGTTATGCTCGAACACATTGTCGATGATTTTATCGATGTCGGGCAGGTCGTAGGGCGGGTCAGCGAAGATGATGTTGAACTGCTGGCGGCATGCGGCGGTGTAGGCGAAGGCATCCTGCCGGATGACGGTCACCTGGTTGTTGTACTGCAGCTGGTCGATGGTCTTCTGTATGAACCTGGTGCACAACAGGTTCTCATCGACGGCCACCACCGACAACGCCCCGCGTGAGGCGAACTCGTAGGTGATGTTGCCGGTGCCGGCGAAGAGGTCGAGCACTCGCACATTGTCCAGGTAGAAGTAGTTGTTCAGGATATTGAAGAGGCTCTCCTTGCCCATGTCCATCGTGGGACGCACGGGCAGGTTGGTGGGCGCGACGATATGGCGGCCCCGGTTCTTTCCGCTGATGATTCGCATGGCTACAGGATGACGGGGTTCAGGTTATACGTTTTGAGCAGCTGCGGCAGCTTGCGGCCCTCCTCTCCGAACTGACGGAGATAGAGCGCGGGCTGGCGCAGGTTGTACTGTTTGACGATGTTGAGGACGTGGTAGAGGGTGTCCTCGGTTTCGGCTGGAGAGAAGCGGTTCACGAGCAGCGGCTCCACCTTCTGGGTGACCACGATGTCCGTGAATCCGGGATTCGCGGCGACGAAGAGGGCGGTGGGGTTGCCCTGCGCGCACAGGAAACGGTGGAACAGGGTGGTCTCCGCTACGGTCTTGTAGGGGAACGGCAACCGGTTGAGGGTGTCCGTCTCGTTCTGCGTCAGGAAGTACACGGCCTTGTAGGCGCCCATCGTGTCGGCGAATATGGCGCCGAGACGGCTGATGTCGTACTGCAGGGAGAGATATTCACGGTCCTTGGCAGAGTCGTAGAGTTCTGCGGGCACGAGCATCGGGATGTGACGAGCCACGACGACCGTGACATCCGTGCCGTCGCCGAAGAACTGAGGGGCTTCGGTGGAGAGCAGTGCGCCGGAAGCGTTGGCGAAGTGCCGGACAGCCGTCTTATCGCCGTCGGGCTTATAAAAAGAGAATCCATCCGGAGCAATGCGGATGGATTCCGTGTCATATAATCTATATGTAGCGTTCATTTATGCAGATTTATTCCCAGCTGCCGGCCGTGCTGGCCTCAGTGAGGGAACCCATATAGATGCCCTCGTATTGGGAGCGGTACTGTTTTTCTTCGGAAAGGTCGTTGTAGAAAATCTTGTTCCAGAGACGGGTCAGCGGACCGGCATTCTCCGGGGTGATGGACTTATCCATGTTGCAAAGCAGGTCGTCCAAATCGACGTCGATGCGATAGACGGGGATGGTGTAGGTCTTGCTGGAGAGGGAGTCGGTCTGGATCTCGTACTTTTTCTCTTTGTTGGAGAAGGGGATGTACTGGAGGTGCTTGAAGTTCTCGGCAGGAATTTTGTGGTCGATGTCGAGGATCTTTTCCATAGCGGGCACTTCGACGATCTCCTTGTGGATGAGGCCCAACTTGAACGCTTCAGCCTCGCTCATGGTGTCGGGAAAGTTACCGACGTTCTTCTCGATTTGCACGGTGCCGTTGTTGATGAAATCGACCAGCTTGTCAATGTCGTCGGCATAGACTTTGTGGACGTTCTTATAGACGGCCTGTGCGCTGCGGATGGCCAACAGGTTCTGCACGTTGGCTTCCTTGCGGAGTTGGTAAATGGTTTTGAATTTTTCGGGACGCATGATGCTGCGTGCGGCGAAGATGGCCAGAATGACCACCACGATTGCCATCAAGATAGCGAGTAATCTTCTAATTTTCATAACGTTATATAACTTTTATATTTATTTCTGCCTTTATAAAAAACCTCGCAAAAGTACGAAAAATATGACAACAAAAACGACTTTCGCGAAAATAATTTTCAATACCGGGTTGTGAATTAAAAGAGGATGCGGTGGATACCGGCATCGTAATGGTTGGTGATGATTTCCTTAAAGCGTTGATAGTCAGATTCGCTTTCAACGAAATCGACGTTTTCGGTATCAACCAGAAGGGTAGGGGTCTGCTGGTTTTCGCGGAAGTAGGTGAGGTATTTCTCCTGGATGTCGGAAAGGTACTCGGCGGTGATGTCGCGCTCGAAATCGCGGCCGCGGCGGGCGATCTGCCGGAGCAGACGGTCGGGGGTGGTGTAGAGGTAGAGGATCAGGTCGGGCTTGGGCAGCGGACCCGCGACGGCGTCGAACACGGTCCGGAACAGCGCGAACTCGTCGGCGGCAAGGTTGTTCTTCGAGAAGAGCAGGCACTTGTCGATGAAGTAGTCGCCGATGATGAAGTCGCTGAAGAGGTCGCGCGACGGGAGCAGCGACTTGAGCTGTTGGTGACGATCCATGAGGAAGGTCATCTCCACGGGAAGGGCATAGTGCTCGGGATCCTTGTAGAACTTCTCGAGGAAGGGATTGTCGGCAAAACGCTCCAACACGAGCTGCGCGTTGAAGTCGCGGGCGAGCATCGTGGCCAAGGTCGTCTTGCCCGCCCCAATGCTTCCCTCCACGACAATGTAATTATAGGGGACTTTCATTTCTTGGTTGAGGGGTTATTAAGGGTTAAGGTTTAAGGTTTAAGGGTTAAGGGTTAAGGGTTATGGATTAAGGTTTATGGTTTATGGAGTATGGAGTTATGGGGTTATGGGGTTATGGGGTTATGGTGATGTCCAGTTCGCGAAGGGAGGTCAGCACGAACTCGCGTTCGGCGATGCGGGGGTGGGGGAGGGTGAGACGCTCGTCATGGTAGCGCATCCCATCGTAGTCGAGAATGTCAAGGTCGATGGTGCGGGCGTGATAGACGGGGCTGCCGTCCTCCGCCACCGTGCTCTTCTCGGTACGGCCCAGCCGCTGCTCGATGCTTTGCAGCGCATCCAAAAGCGGCAGGGGATCAAGTTCCGTCTCCACCACGATGACCCGATTGAGGAAGGGATCCGACTCGAACCCCCAGGCCGGGGTCTCGATGACAGACGAACGGCGCACAACACACCCGACCTCCCAACCGATGAGAAGATCAGCCAACTCAAGGTAGAAGGCACGGACGCCTATATTGCTGCCTAAGCCGATAACGGCGCGATGCGGCATGACAAACTTCAACAGCGGTTAGTTGTTGATGAAAAGCAACGGTTGCGGCGCAATCCCCACGATGACGCTCAGGGACTTGGAATAGTTCAGGAGGTTCTCGATGATCTTCCTCGAAGGTTTCTCCTTTTTGACCGTTCTTTTGATGACAGGGGTACAATTTTTATCCATCGGCAATTGTTTTAGGAAACTTTGTAATAACATACGGATAACGCCAGCCACCCCGGATTATTGCATCCCCGACGAAATAATTTTCAATAAACGATAAATGATTGATTTTGAGAGGTTAAGATATAAGATGCTAAGCACCCGATCCCAATTCACCAATCACTAATCACTAATCACCAATCACCAATCACTAATCACCAATCCTACTTCTTGAATATAAAATAGACAGCAAGGATCAACAGGCAGAAGCCGATAAGATGGTTGTAGGTGAAAGGCTGGTCCTTGAAGACCACGAGCACGAAGACAGTGAAAACAGAAAGGGAGATGAACTCCTGGATGACCTTGAGCTGCCAGAGGTTGAACGGTCCGCCGTTGCCGATGAAGCCGATGCGGTTGGCGGGCACCATGAAGGAATACTCGACCAGCGCGATGCTCCAGCTGAAGAGGATCACCAACGGCAACGACAGCTTGCTAAACCAAGCCGTGCTCTGCAGCTTCAGATGACTGTACCACGCGAACGTCATAAACACGTTCGAACATATTAACAACAATATTGTATATACTCCCTTCATATAAACATTGGTTTTGATTTGAATTCCCAAATAGATTCAATAGGGTGGGGAATAGCCCCTCCTAAATGCGGCGGCAAAAATATAATTTTTTATCGCGTCGAGAATTTAAAATTTAAGGGCGAGTTACATCAGAGACCGGATTTTCGATTTTTCCAAAGGTAACCAAAGTAGGAATAACGATTCAATCTGACAGTATCCAAACGTATTGTTGTTACAAAAATACATCAATTCACAAAAATGCTCGCAATTAATACGACGACATATAGCATTATTACAATCACACTCGCAATGATTCGCCATATATACATTTGTAAACAACGCGGATATCACGGCAATACACAATCGTACAGTTGTTCAAACGATGTCCTATGTTGAATAATATAAAACTGCTCTGAACACACATTCTTTCTTGGATATAGCCAACCTACACCTTTACTTGATGTATATGATTATATGCACATCTATAACATACTTATTTCCACGTATTTTATATTGTTTATTTATACTATAGATGGAAATAAACAAGCGGTTCTATCAACATCTTATGCTTAACGTATTCATATATAGTTATTTTTATGAATATCAGTACTATATAAATATTATCTAATGTCTTGAACAAAGTAGTTATCAACAATTCGGAGGATCTTTGAATATGTGGATTTTACGGTTGTCGCGGTGATTATTTTTGTAACAAAATGTATTGACAAACGTATTATACCGATGTAACCGTGCGCGAATTGGTTGTGTTGTTGTTGGTTATATTTGTATGATAGTTACGGGGGTTGGTTGTTGTACGTGTGTTATTGTTGTATAAAATAAATTTACAAACAAAATGATAGATCGAATTAGGCAAACCATTGAGTATTCACAATTGTCCGCATCCGCATTTGCGGATACAATCGGAATCAGTCGTTCAGGGCTGACCCATCTGTTGACAGGCCGTAACCAACCGAGTCTGGATGTAGCGCGTAAGATCCTCGCCAAGTATCCGGAGATCTCCACCGAATGGTTGATCATGGGTATGGGCGAAATGCTGCGTCCAGAGGAGGCGAACGGACTACCGGGAAATCCGAGCACGGACACGGCGACGGAGCCCTCCGCCGAACATCCCTCTGAGAATTCAAAATTCGGGACCCAACACGATCTCTTCGGTGATTTCGACAATACGGACGATTCTGAGCCGGATGTTGATGCGAATCTTGCCGTTGACGAAGCTGAGGATGAATTGGAATTTCCTGAAGATGAGAAAGATACAAGTGCTTCTGCAATCGAGACACTCAATCCAGCTCCCGTTGAGGAATCTGTTACGCCTGCAAGCGTTCCCGCGGCACCTTCCCGTCCTCGCAAACCGGCATCCGAAGCTCGCACCGTTCCCGCCCGACGCGAACGGCACGCAAATGCTCCTGCGCCCGCGCAAGGGAAAAAACTGCAGAAGATCGTCTTCTTCTATGACGATCACAGTTTTGAGGTGTATAACGGTTAAGGGGTAGAAAAAGGGTAGGGGCTCTCCTATTCTGTTTTACCGCAGCTCCCAATCGGCCAGTTTCATATCATCGGCCTCGAGAATGGCGAGGTAGTTGAGATACCGTGACAGGGCGATTTCACCGTTTTCCACGGCCTCCTGAACCAGGCAGCCGGGCTCGTGGGTGTGGCTGCAGTCATCGAATTTGCAACGGTTGTTGAAAGCCCGCAGCTCGGGGAAGTAGTCGCGAACCTCCTCCTTCGTGTATTGTATAAGCCCGAACTCTTTGATACCAGGCGTGTCGATCATGTAGCCGCCCGCCAACGGGAACATTTCCGCAAAGGTGGTGGTGTGCTTTCCCTTGTTGTGCACTTTCGAGATATCGCCCGTCCGGAGATTCAGATTCGGGTCTATTGCGCTGATTATCGCGGACTTACCCGTACCAGAGTGGCCGCTGAACAGGCAAACTTTCCCGTCAATCATCGATTTCAGGCCTTCAATTCCTTCACCGGAGACCACCGACGTGTGCGTCACGCCATAGCCGATATTCCGATAGAGAGCCGTAAGTTCCTCAACGACAGCCATTTCGGAATCGTCATAGAGATCCATCTTGTTGAATACCAAGCATACTGGGATACGGAAACCTTCGGCAGCAACTAGAAACCGATCGATGAAACCCAAGGAAGTGCGTGGCTCACGCAGGGTGACCACTAAGAAGGCCAAGTCGATGTTGGCGGCAATCAAGTGGCGTATCTTGGAGAGATTCGTGGATTTGCGTTCGATGTAGTTTGTGCGCGGCGAGATCGCGGTGATGCTGCCCGTACCATCGTTGCCGGGTTCCCACGTCACACGGTCGCCAACCACCACGGGATTCGTGTCCTTGATGCCGCGAATCCTGAACTGTCCGCGCAGACGACATTCTGTACGCGTACCCGTTGCTTCGTCCAGCACGGTGTACCAGCTGCCTGTAGATTTGGTGACAAGTCCGTTCACGGGTACTCTATTTAACATAATATGAATTATCGGTCAGACCAATATCGCGCCGAGAATAGAAAATCCAAGGCGACACGCGAATCGTAGACAACAAGCAAATCGTAGAGCAATACATTATACAGTATATGGTATACGGAATTATGAATGAGAATGACGAAATGAAAGTGCGGATGGGGGGACTCGAACCCCCACGGCTTTCACCACCAGATCCTAAGTCTGGCGCGGCTACCAATTACGCCACACCCGCATTTTTCAGGCCGCAAAAGTACACTTTTTTTCGACATTTGACGGCCTGTCCAGAACGAATTTTGACGGTGACCGCCAAATAACGAAAACGGCAACTTTTTTCTGCAACATCCTTTCAACTTTTTCGTTATCCGCAAGTCTATTACGATATGATATTATACCTACAAACATACTAACCGAGTAACCCTTAACCCTTAAACCTTAACCCTTAAACCTTAACCCGAATAAAACCCATTAACCCAATAAAATGAGAGTACACTTTATCGCCATCGGGGGCAGCGCCATGCATAATCTGGCCATAGCCCTGAAAATCAAAGGGTTCGACGTCACTGGATCGGATGACGAGATTTTCGACCCCGCCCGCGGCCGCCTCGCCAAGTACGGCATCCTGCCTGAAGACATCGGCTGGCATCCCGAGAAAATCACCCCGGAGCTCGACGCCGTCATCTTGGGCATGCACGCCCGCGAAGACAACCCCGAACTCCTGAAAGCCAAGGAGTTGGGAATCAGGATATTCTCCTATCCCGAATACCTCTACGAACAGAGCAAGGACAAAGTCCGCGTGGTGGTCGGCGGCAGCCATGGCAAGACCACCATCACCTCCATGATCATCCACGTGCTGCAGCACCACGGCATCGACTGTGACTATATGGTCGGGGCACAGCTGGAGGGCTTCGAGGTCATGGTGCGCCTTTCCGACACGGCCAAGGTCATGGTCATCGAGGGCGACGAGTACCTGACCTCCCCTATCGACCGGCGGCCCAAATTCCACGTCTATCAACCCACCATCGGCATCATCAGCGGCATCGCGTGGGACCACATCAACGTCTTCCCCACCTTCGAGAACTACGTGGAGCAGTTCGCCATCTTTGCCAAAATGATTCCGCAGGATGGACAACTCATTTATTGTCAAGAAGATGAAGAGCTTCGGAAGCTGGCCTCCACCATTACGAACACGGTCTGCCACCCTTACGGCGTCCATCCGTACATCATCCGCGACGGTGTCACCTATCTGACGCACAACGGCCAGGAGACCCCGCTGCTGATTTTCGGCAAGCACAACCTCATGAACCTCAATGCGGCACGCCTCGCCTGCAACGCGCTCGGTCTCTCCGACGGTCAATTCTACGAGGCCATTGCCACCTTCAAGGGCGCATCCAAGCGGCTCGAACTGATCGCGAAAACGACGGATTGTGCGGTTTACAAGGATTTCGCACACTCCCCGTCCAAGCTCAAAGCCACCATCAACGCCGTCCGGGAGCAGTACCCCGACCGCAAGTTGGTTGCCTGTATGGAACTGCACACCTTCAGCAGCCTCACCGAAGAATTCCTGCGCCAGTACGCCCATACGATGGACGAGGCCGACACGGCTATGGTGTACTACTCCCCTACCGCTGTCGCCCACAAAAAACTCCCGCCTATCCACCCTGAAGCGATCTATGAGGCTTTCCAGCGTAAAGACCTCCAAGTATTCAACGATTCCGAAAAGATGAAAAACGCCCTGCTGTCGGCCGATTGGCGCAACGCTGTCCTGCTTTTGATGTCCTCCGGCAACTTTGATGGAATTAATTTGAACCAGTTCGGCGAAAAAATTGTATCTTTGCAGGCTCAAAATTAAGGTATTAAAATATTTGTTAAACAAACATCAATAAAATAAACAACAAAAACAATGAAAAAGTTAAGCTTGTTATTGTTAGCGGTTGTGACGGCGTTTTGCTGCGTCGCCCAGCCGGAAATCAAGTTCGAGAACACCACCTACGACTTCGGCAAAATCAAGGAAGAGGGTGGCAAAGTGACCGGCAAATTCATCTTCACGAATGTCGGCAACGAGCCTCTGGAGCTCACCAATGTCCGTCCGGGCTGTGGCTGCACGGCGGCAAACTACACCAAGGGCGCCATCGCCCCCGGCGAGAAGGGCTACATCGAGGCCACCTACAACCCCTACAACCGTCCCGGTGCCTTCAACAAGAACATCCGCGTGACCACCAATGAGCCCAAGTTCATCCAGGACGAGAAAGCCTCCCCGCACATGATCTTCATCAAGGGCGAGGTCATCAAACGCCCCCCGACAGAGTTCGAAATCGCCGGTTACACCAAGACCGCCGGTATGATGCGTATCAAGGAACCCGACGTGGCCCACAATCTGATGAACACCGAGTCGGTTACCGACACCTTCTACGTGCGCAACTTCTGGACCAAGCCCGTCAGCATCATCCTCGACAAGGGCGGTGAGTATGTCAGCGAGGTCACCCGCAACTTCGGCAACGAGCTGAAACCCGGTCAGGAAGGCTTCATCGTACTGAAATACGACGCCTCCAAACGCCACGCCTACGGCATGACGAAAGACCAAGTCACCTTCAAGACCAACGACTCCATCGAGCCGACGAAGCGCGTGCATTACGCCATGAACATCAAGGAGGATTTCTCCAAGATGACCCCGAAGCAGCTGAAGAGCGCCCCCGTGAGCGAGGTTTCCGCCACCACCCTTGACTTCGGCCAAATGCAGAAGAACACCTCCAAGACGCAGACGATCACTGTCCGCAACACCGGCAAGAGCCCGCTGATCATCCGCAACCTGGAGTCCAGCAACTCGGCATTCAAAGTCAGCGCCAACATGACGGAGATTCCTTCCGGCGCCACCGCGGAAATCACGGTCATCTTCAAGGCCCCCAACCGCAACAGCGACCAGAAAGCCTCTTTCGATCTCATCACCAACGATCCCGCAAACGCTGTGCGCACCATCACCATGACCGCCAAGGTTCAGTAAGTGACTGCCCTACCCTATCGAAAATCCCCGCAGCCCAACGGCTACGGGGATTTTTTTATCGACCGAGCTGACCTCCTCAATCGGAAGGAGTGTGAATCAACCACCCCACCCTTTCGCGGCCGACATCACCTTCCCAAACAATAAAGGGGAGCCCTTTCGAGCTCCCCCTTAACTGCTAACTGCTAACTGCTAGCTATTAGTACATCCCTCCCATTCCGGGGTTCATACCGCCGGCGGGCATGGCGGGCGTCTCTTCCTTGATTTCGGCAAGCACGCACTCAGTCGTGAGCAACATGCCGGCGATGGAAGCGGCGTTCTCCAAAGCCACGCGGGAGACCTTCGTCGGGTCGATGACACCGGCCTCGACCAAGTGCTGGTACTCGTCGGTGCGGGCGTTGTAACCATAGTCGCCTTTGCCCTTGGCCACGGCGTTCACGATGACGGAACCTTCCTTACCGGCATTGGCAGCAATCTGACGCAGCGGCTCTTCCAGAGCGCGGCGCACGATGTCGATACCGATTTGCTGATCCTCGTTCTCGCCCTTCAGGCCCTTCATGCCGGCGATGCTGCGGATGTAAGCGACACCGCCGCCAGGGATGATACCCTCTTCGATGGCGGCACGAGTGGCGTGCAAAGCGTCGTCGAAGCGGTCTTTCTTCTCCTTCATCTCCACTTCGGAAGCTGCACCCACGTAGATGACTGCCACGCCGCCTGCCATTTTGGCAAGACGCTCCTGCAGTTTCTCGCGGTCGTAGTCGGAAGTGGTCTTCTCAATCTGGGACTTGATCATGGCGATACGGGCGTCGATGGCCTTCTTGTCGCCCTTTCCGCTGACGATGGTGGTGTTCTCCTTGTCCACGGTGATCTTCTCCGCAGTGCCGAGCATCTCGAGGGTGGCGTCTTCCAGTTTGTAACCCTTCTCCTCAGAAATCACGGTGCCGCCGGTCAGGATGGCGATGTCTTCCAGCATCTCTTTTCTTCTGTCGCCGAAGCCGGGAGCCTTGACGGCCACGATCTTCAGACCGCCGCGCAGACGGTTGACGACCAACGTGGCGAGAGCCTCGCTGTCAACGTCTTCGGAGATGATCAGCATCGGACGGCCGGTTTGGACGACCTTCTCCAGAATCGGGAGGAACTCCTTCATGTTGCTGATTTTCTTGTCGTAGATGAGGATGTACGGCGTGTCATAGACGGCCTCCATCTTCTCGGTGTCGGTCACGAAATAAGGAGAAATGTAACCGCGGTCGAACTGCATGCCCTCGACGACCTTCACGTACGTGTCGGTGCCCTTGGCCTCTTCGATGGTGATCACGCCCTCTTTCTTGACTTTCTGCATGGCCTCGGCAATCACCTTGCCCACGGCAGAGTCGTTGTTGGCGGAGATGGTCGCAACCTGCTCGATTTTCTCGTGGCTGTCGTTGATCTCCACAGACTGGGCCTTGAGGTTTTCGACGACCTTGGCCACGGCCTTGTCGATACCGCGTTTGAGGTCCATCGGGTTGGCACCGGCGGTCACGTTCTTGAGGCCGGTGTTGAAGATGGCCTGTGCGAGCACGGTGGCGGTGGTGGTACCGTCGCCGGCCTGGTCATTGGTCTTGGAGGCAACCTCCTTCACCATCTGCGCACCCATATTCTCGATGGGCTCCTGCAGCTCGATTTCCTTGGCGACCGTCACACCGTCCTTGGTGATTTGCGGCGCACCGAATTTCTTGTCGATGATGACGTTGCGGCCTTTCGGTCCCAGTGTCACTTTCACGGCGTTGGCCAATGCGTCAACACCTTTCTTCAGACCCTCGCGGGCTTCCCAGTTATATTTAATGTCTTTTGCCATATTTTTGGGGTTTAATGTTTAAGGTTTAGGGTTTAATGTGTTTATAGTCGGCGAATCAGGAACTGCTAACTATTTGCAGATCGCGTAAATGTCGCTCTCTTTCATGATAAGGTAAGTCTCACCGTCGAGTTGGATCTCGGTGCCGGAGTACTTGCCGTAGAGCACGGTGTCCTTCACCTTGACGGTCATGGGTTCGTCCTTCTTGCCGGGTCCAACGGCGATGACGGTGCCCTGTTGGGGTTTCTCCTTGGCGGTGTCGGGGATGATGATGCCGCCGGCGGTCTTCTGTTCAGCTTCTGCAGGTTTCACAAGAACTCTGTCTGCTAAAGGTTTGATGTTTTTCATACTGTTTTTATTTTAAGTTTGAATTATCGTCATTTCATTGACGGCGGAATACTTAGCAAATTCTGTGCCAAGTTTTTCAAAGTGAAATTTGGCACGTCGTGGCGCGAGACGGAGGATGCCGATCCGAAGAGCAAAGACGTGGGCTGTGACAAAATGGCAGACCGTCTCCTGAATGGGAAAGACAGCGTGATCGGAAGATTTTCATCCACACGCAAAAAAAAAGAAGCCCGGAATAGCAGGCTTCTTAAATCACGTATGATAAAAGACAAAGGATTAAAATGTCTTTTCCACTTTGAATTTCAGACGATCCGGATGAGTGGCGATGAAATCCAGGAACTGCTGCTTCGAGCTGAACACGCCCGTGATGGGATCGCCGTAATCGTAAGTCTTGCCATTGGCGGAGACATGGATGTTCGGGACTGCGCCGAAATTGATAGGGCCTTCCTCGGGAAGTTCCGATTCATTGTAAACAATGGTGCCCTCGATTTTCGCCGTATAGGGAGACTTGACATCGAACACCGGAAGCGTCCACGGTGCACTGATGTTGTTCACCTCCACCGTTTTACCGGTCGCATCCACATACTTGATGTTGTAATGGAAACACGGGGACACCGTAGCGGTTCCTCCTGTTTGCGTGAACGAATCCTTCATTTGGTATTGGATGGCGATTTTGGTTTCGGAGCTTCCGCTTCCGCTTCCTCCACCTTCCCCATTTTCGTTGTTACGGTCACATGACACGGCCATCAGACCGCCCAAGCAAATTGCCAACAGAAATAAAAGGTGTCTTTTCATTTTGATAATAAAATTTGATGAATAAAAAAGTAATAACACACTCACATTTAAGGTGCGCAAAAGTACATTTTTTCTTGATTGTATATACAATCGTGTGGATATTTTTTTTGTATTTTTGCAGCCTGATTGTTATCACAAGTAAAAGAATCTCAAAAATAAACGATGAGAAAATTAAATATCCTTATTACATTCATAGTTTTGGCATCGGTGGTTTTGCCAACAGCCTATGGACAAAACGACAAACCCGCCCTCGAAAGCAGGCACAGCGTGAGAATCGGTTGGGGAGACATGATCACGGAAACGATTCTCTTCCGTCCAAGTTTGAGCGGCACGTGGACCAACCCCAACGTGCTTCCGGACAATTACCTTCACTACGAGACCTTCGATTTCGGCTATACTGGGCACCTTTTCGGCGAGTACCAATACCGGTTGACCAAGGTGACAAGTCTGGGAATACAGGCCGACGTGGAGGGGATTTTCTGGCGCGAAAGCGTTTTCGACAAAGACCACAACATGGTTATGCCGTCGAAGAGCATTCGAAACTGGGATCTGACGCTGTTGGCCACAGCCCGTTTCACCTATTTCGACCGTCCGTGGGTGCGGCTCTACTCGGGGGTGGGTGTCGGTGCGCTTTTGGCCTTCGACAATCAGGGCGGTTTCGGCGCGGCTCCGGCCTTCAACCTGAACTTCCTTGGCGCCGAAGTCGGCAACGGCCCGTGGGGCGGCTCCGTCGAGCTGGGCGCCCTCAACGCCCTCTCCAATACACGGAATATCTATCAGTTTTTTTCGCGCATCCTTTCAGTCAGTTTCTATTATAAATGGTAAGAAGAATGAAAAAGTGGTTTTTTATCAGCATAGCGGCGGTGCTTCTGACAACCTGCCAAAAGCCGACAATCGAGATGGTGGATTTCGACTCGTTCCAGGTGACGAGCGTAAAATATAGCGACGTGATCGTGGACGGAGCTCTGAACCCCGAAATCCGCACCATGGAATTGGGTGACGAGGACGGCACGAAAATAGCCAGCGTCTCCATGGCCGATCTGGTTTCGCATCTGATGGAGGCCGTCCAAAGCAACAAGGTCATCCAAATCGCGGGCACCTACACCAGCAGTGACATCGACGGATCCCCCATCACGCTGTCCGGGAAGGTGCTGCTTCCAGCCAAAGGGAAGATTAGGAACATGGTGGTGGTAAGCCACTGGACCATCGGGGCCAACCGCGAATGTCCGTCGGAATGTTTCCCGTTGGAAGGCATCCTGGCATCGGAAGGCTACGCCGTGGTGATGGCCGACTACATCGGGTACGGCGTCACGGCGAACCGCGTGCATCCCTATATGCACATGGCGAGCACGGCCGGCAGCGTGGTCGATATGGCCTTGGCGGTGAAACCGTATCTGAAAGCCATCAATAGGGAGCCCGAAAGCGACAAGGTGATCCTGGTCGGCTATTCGCAGGGAGGGTCCACCACCTTGGGCGTGATGAACATCCTGCAGAACAGGCACAAGACCGAAATGCCCATCGAGCGAGTGTTCGCCGGCGGCGGCCCCTACGACATGGCGGCCACCTTTGATGTGGCGATGCTCGAGGACCAAACCGGCATCCCCTGCGCCGTACCGATGATCGTGCAAGGCATCAACGAAGGCGAAGACCTGAACCTGAACCTCAGTGACTTCTTCAAGCCCATCCTGATGGAGCACCTGGACGACTGGGTGAACTCCAAACGATACTCCGTGGGCGAAATCAACACCATGCTGAACGCCCGGAAAGTGAGCGACCTGATGACCGAGGTGGGACGCGACAAGAGCAACCCGCAGACCGCCAAGCTCTATCGGTCGTTGATGATGAACTCTATCCTCTATTTCACCCCCCGCTCCCCCGTCTATATCTTCCACAGCATGGACGACAAAACCGTGCCCTTCACCAACGCCCTCAAGGCAGAGGAGTATTTCAAGGGAAACGATGTAACGCTCGACTTCGACCACTACGGCAACCACCAGGCCGGAGCCATAAAATTCATTCTCACGGTAAGTAAAATACTGAAATAACAAGCAATTACGATTATGAAAAGACCTTTGTCACTTATAGTCTTAAGTCTGTTGCTGTTCGCCGGCTGTCATCGGGACGAGACGCTCCCCACCGACATCAAGGTGAAGGTCGAATCAGTGTCGGGCAGCCGCGCACGCATCACTGTGGCCCCGGAAAATCCTCACGCCTACTACACTTATATTTGCGTGGGCGAAAATGAAGAAAACTATAACAGACCCGTGTCCGAAATCTGCGAAGAAGCGATTGGAATAATGGAGCATACCTTCTCCTATTTTGAGGATGGCAATTTTCTGGACATCAATTTTTACTGCGGCACCCGGCAGTTTTCCGAAAAGTTGCCGTACGATGACCTCGACTACAAGTTTATTGTGTTCCAAATAAACCCCAAGAACCACGATCTCCTCGGTGAACCGGTGGTCTGCACTTTCCACACCAAACCGATACCGCAGCGCGACCTGCACTTCGACGTCAGTTTCGAGGGGGAGGTATTCACCATTAACCCCTCCAACGACACCCTCACGTACGTTTGGCAGTTTGAGGAATCCGAGATTATATACAACCACTACGGTGCAGCCACAGCCTATTTGTACTCGATAGTGGGGATGTATCAGGAGTACGGATTCATGGATTGGTACTATTACACAGGGACGAGCCGATGGGATTTATCCTACGAAAACCAGATGGTGGACGGCACGCATTACACGCTTGTCATCTGCGGCTGCGAAGACGGCGAGCTCACCTCCACCTCGACCATCGTGAAGTTCATCTACCACCCGGGCAACGTCGAAGTCATAGAGATCATAGAAGAGGACGAGTGGTAACGGCTATCTCAATGCCTCGCCAATCGCCTTCAGCACCAACTCCTCCATGATGAAATAGGTGTCGGGATTGGGGTGACAGCCGTCGGCACTGAGTTTCGCGGGAAAGCCGCCATGCTCGTCGGCCAGGGCGGAATGGTAATCCACATAGACGATGTTATGGGCATCGGCATACTCCCGCAGCCGCTCGTTAATGTTGACGATGGTCTGGGCGGCATCCTCGATGTCGGGGTTCCACGCGAAGGAGGCGCACGGCGGGATGGAGCTGATGAGCGGCACGATGTCGTTGGCGCGGGCCAATTGGCACATTGCCACCACGTTCTCCACCACTTTGTCGGGTTCCACCCAATAGGTGTTATGCGCCACGTCGTTGGTGCCCGCCATAATGACCACCGCCTTGGGATGGAGGTTGACGACGTCCGCGGTGAAGCGCGCCAGCATCTGCGTCGAGGTTTGTCCGCCAATGCCCCTGCCGCAATAGTGCTGCTCGATGAAGAAGTCGGGATGGTAGAAGGCCCAGTTCTCGGTGATGGAGTTCCCCATGAAGACCACCTCTGGGTAGTCGCCGCTCTTGGCAATGCGCTCATTGTCAGCCTTGAAGCGGTTGAAACCAAACCAATCCTCCTGTGAAAACCCGAATATTGTCATAGTGGTAAAAAGAATGATGAACGTTGTTTTTCGCATAATGGAAATTTTCGGCAAAGATAGGGAATTTTTGGGAATGTGATGCGGCCAAACGAAATGAAGGTGCGGTGTCCGGTGGCGTTTGCAGTTGCGGGCTGCCGTTGGGTGACGGCCACTGCACGTTCGACAACCCCTACCCTGACGAACGACCGCATTATCGTCAACCCCAGCACTAACGACCCGCGCACCGCCATTTCGTTTGGCCGAAAACGAATGCGTTGACTCGCAAGTGCTGACTGAGACGGACAAGGCAGGCTGTGTCTCGCGAGGGCGGACACGCCAAACGGAACCTCCGACTCGCAAGGGGACGCGTTATCGAAAGCCGCGCTCTTCCGTCACCCCATACACTTGCGAGACGGAGATTCCGTTTGGCCGGCAAATGTCCGGCGGTTCCGATAATGCGATGTCATCGGCAAGGGCTAGCGTTTTCGGTATGGCGCGATGGCCAAACGGAATGGAGGTGCGTTGATTGGTGGCGTTTGCAGTTGCGGGCTGTCGTTGGGTGACGGCCACTGCCGTTCGACAACCCCTACCCTGACGAACGACCGCATTATCGTCAACCCCAGCACTGACGACCCGCGCACCGCCATTCCGTTTGGCCGAAAAGCGCAGGCTGTGACTCGCAAGTGTGGGCAAAGACGGACCAGGCAGGCGGTGTCTCGCGAGGGAGGAGACGCCAAACGGAATGGAGGTGCGTTGATTGGTGGCGTTTGCAGTTGCGGGCTGTCGTTGGGTGACGGCCACTGCACGTTCGACAACCCCTACCCTGACGAACAACCGCATTATCGTCAACCCCAGCACTAACGGCCCTCGCACCACCATTCCGTTTGGCCGAAAAGCGCAGGCTGTGACTCGCAAGTGCGGGCAGAGACGGACCAGGCAGGCGGTGTCTCGCGAGGGAGGAGACGCCAAACGGAACCCCAGACTCGCAAGGGAATGGGTTATCGAGAAGCGCGCTCTTCCGTATCCCCATACACTTGCGAAACGAAGATTCCGTTTGGCCCGCAAATGTCCGGTCATTCCGATAATGCAAGGCTATCGGCAACGGCAAGCGTTTTCGGTATGGCGTGATGGCCAAACGGAATGGAGGTGCGTTGATTGGTGGCGTTTGCGCATGCGGGCTGTCGTTGGGTGACGGCCACTGCACATTCGACAACCCCTACCCTGACAAACGACCGCATTATCGTCACCCCCAGCACTAACGTCATCCGCACCGCCATTCCGTTTGGCCGGAAAACGAATGCGTTGACCCGCAAGTGCTGACTGAGACGGATGAGGCAGGCGGTGGCTCCAGTCAGGGCTTCCATATCTGTAGCACGGTGGCATTCCCGCGTGCCCCACAACCCCGTGAGGGGTTGCATAACGGGCATCCCGATGTGTTTGCAAACCGTTGAATATGAATCCCCTACGGGGATTTGGGAACCGCACGGGCATCCATTCCACAGACATGCATCCCCTGACGGGGATGACGATGTGGCGGGGCCGCGGAGCAAGGACGCGGTGAGGACAAGGGAGGATCTTGTTCACGTGCGAATTTCACACGAATTACGTGCGAATTTCACACGAATTTTCTTGTAATATAAACACAAAAACAATTGATTATAAACATATTACAATAACTTTACGTCTAAATTACGTGCGAAATCATACACGAATTACGTGCGAATTTACGTGCGGATTTACGTGCGAAGTTCAGCTTCACCTTTTTCTGTTATATACCATTTCCTATTCTGGGAAACCAACATGCCTTCCTTTTGTAATTTCACCAACAAACGAGTAATGTAGTATTGTTTGGCTTTCCGGTCTTTCAGGTAAGGTAGTGCGTGTTCTACCCCTTCAAATAGCTCAACTCGCTTAAAACCGTCTTCCCCTGCATTATATGCAAATTGTAGAATGAGTTTTTTCAACGCATCGTATGCGAGTCCTTTGTTCCTCGTATATTGGCCCACCTGGTGCGTGAGTCTTGCCACGCCTAATGAGATGGTGAGATCCTTCCCGCGCCCCTCCACCAGGTTTCGTGCTTTCAGATGTTCGACCGCTTGTTTTGTGAGCGGGCGTTTCTTTTGGACGGCATCGAGCCAGATACACTCCTTTAAGGTCAACGTTTTATTGTTCTTCAGCAATGTGGAATACTTCTCATCCAGCATTTTCCCGTAAACCGTGACCCCAATCAGCCGGTTCTCGTTATCAATGTCATAATCCGGCATCGGGAAAAAGCGGTTCCGCTGTTCGGTGAAAATCTTCTTGATGTCCCGCCCAACGGTGTCTATCATGTTGAAATGCACCATGCCTTTGCAGAGGCACTCATTGCGGTAGTGCAGCTGTGGTCCCTTATGCTCAATGGCTTTCTCAATCGTTCCGGGGATAAAGGTGCCGCCGTTCCCGTAATACAGCTGTCCGGGGCTCTCCACAAAGACAATCCTTTGCTGTAACGTGTAGTCTTGGTGGGCGATGGCATTATGGAGGGCCTCGCGGATAGTGTATTCATCGTACTGCTTCATCGTGTCGGGGAAAAGCGTTCCGCCGGGCAGCTCGCGCATAGTTTTGTTCCGGATCTTAGCCAGGACTTTGTCAACAGTCAGCAGAAATGGGATGGAGAAGTGCTCATAATCTTCCACAATGGCCTCTTCGTCTTCGAGCGTCCACGTGATTTGAGCCACAGCCGGGTGAATCTTGTCCAAAGATGTCGGTTTACCCAACAAAAGGATGGCAGCACGCGTGAGCTGTCCGTCGCGCATCATATTGCTGCTGCTTAAAAACTCTTCCATGCTCCATTTGTCCACCTCATCGCCGGAAATGTTGGATGAGTGTACCTTCTTGTACATCACCCGAGCCGTTGCCAAAGCTAGCTCATCGAGGTCTGCAATTGTGGCGTCAGGCACCAACTGCGCCGACCAGTCGGGAATGGGCGGTTGGCGGCGGATTTCATCCTGTTTGGCTTGGTTCAACGGTTTCAGACTTTCTCCATCGCGTCCGTAGGCAATGCCTTTCCAATGCATCACGATATTGCGGGGCGAAGCCGGGATTTTGAAAAGCAGCACCCGTTTCCCATCCACAAAGACAGGCACAATCTCTCTGAAAATCAGATTGTCGGTCGTATGCTGCGACATATCCTGTTTCAGCTTGTTCAGGGCTTGCTCCCCGTCTTTGAAGGATGTTCCGGTTATCGCATGTGTCTTATTGTCGACGCCGAACACCATCCACGCGAAATCCCTTTCGCGCAGATTGGCCTCGTTGCTCAACGCGGAAAAGTACTTGCCAAGATCATCCACGTCGAAGTTGTTTTTCGCCGCCTTAAACTCCACGACTTCGTTTTCTGAGTGGGCGCGGAGGTGGGTTAATATGTTGTTGTTGTCCATGTTAAATAAACGCAAAATCACATATTTTTAGGGTGATTAACTTTCTTATCTGTATCTTTTCATTCGTTTTCATCAACTAACCTTTCAGGTAATTGACCTTTATACAGTTCGAACTTTGAAATAGAATCACGACCCGGTTCTATTACACCTTTCAAATGTTTAATGTAACATGATTTAATTAGAGAAGCTGTTTGTGACAATTCTTTCGTGGACATAAATTCAAAACTATAATTATTGCGAAGCGAGGAGTATAAATCTCCTAAAAAGAATGTGTTCTTACCAATTGTACCTATGTACGATGACAATATTTGTTGAAAATTTTTAGGACGACAGTTACAAATAATCAAAGCAACAAGATGTCTGACGATTTCATTATCATGTTCTTTGACATACTTTTCAAACAACAAGGATAATCTATCCGAAAAAACGTCGTTTTTATACCATTGAACAATATTATAGGGCATTGAGACAATTATTTGTGTTAGACATTCAGCATATTCTTTTGGAAAATCATCTGATAATTTAAAACTTGCTCCTCCATATCCGCCATACCCATTTTTAGCCATAAGTGGTGCTATATAAAACAAAACTCTCATCAGTACTTCCCAACCATTAAATATTGCATTTGACAAATCTTCCTTATCTTCAGGTTTTATAAACTCGCTATTTCTCAGAGCTCTAGAGCCCGAAACTAGTGCCTGCATAAGATTCCTTACGTCAAATTCATCTAGGAATGTATATATTTGCTGTGTGTAAGGTCTAACACTATCGAAATTTCTGTCTGCCACAGCTTCTTTTATTTCATCTGGCATTCTTGATTGTTTTATTCGTTCTTCCAGATTTTCTTGCGTAATACCCGGTTGTGTTTCTGTTAATTTCCATTTTATATTTTTAAATGGATTAAAATCACCATCAATTCCAACATGGTGAGTAACTGAAGATGATAGTTCTTTGATTTTTTGTGAAAGATTAATTGCCGCATCAGTGTTTCTACCATCAACACCTGTGTAGAAATCAATTAAATCAGCATTAAATAACCCGTTTTTATTATTGAACATGTATTTTGCAAATGCGGGATCGTCTTTCATACGCAAGGCAGCAAAATAGCTCACCCAATAAACCTGTCTGAATTGCAAAACATCACCAACGTGCTCTATTATTTGATTATTTATTAGAATTTGCAACAAATCATATAAATTTGTCGAATTATAATGCATATCTATAAAAGGTTTGCATTGTGTGATATACTCCTCGTGAGTGAAGAACAATTCCCCTGATTCAATCAATTTTTGGCAGAAATAGCCCATAATAAATTTGCAATTACTGTCGTCAATTTCGCTTCCATATGTCAAATTTCCCGGATTATCGAAAATGGCACGTAATACGCCCTCTATCACTTTAGTCCTATTTATTGGCCTTTTCTCGAAATTTTTAGTGTATGATTTTAAAAATTGTATAGAATTGTGTGGAGTTCTATGCATGTTCAAGGCGATAATATCTTGATTAAGGCGTTCAACAACCACATCTTCATCAGCTATTTCATGTTCTCCGTCAACACTATTTACTACTATTCGAAGATCTTTACGGCATATTTCTTTAAGGAACAAACACTTCATCCCTGAGAAGTCTTCGATATTTAAATCAATACTTATGGGATCGGTTCCATGTGTTAAAAATAAGACTCGCTTGTTCCCAATTAAACGTTTTAGCTTAGAAACAATTTTCTCAATTTCACGATAATTATTCTTCCAATTGTCAATAATAATTCCATTTGACACATCATTGGATATACATAAATGACTGTGTGCTTTTTGAAAATCCGGCTCTACTTTAGACAAAGTCCATTCTTTTGCATCAATATACACCCATCTTTGTTCTAAATTTTGCCAAGCTTTTAATGCCAAATACTTTCCAAAACATGTTAAACCAAATTGAGCAGGAGCGATTATTAGATATGAGGCATCTCCATTAAGAACATCTAAATAGTCTAAATCCTTTTCTGTTTTCTCATGGCGTTGATTAAGACTTTGAGGGTTCAGCAATCGCTCAACCCACAGGGGTTTTATGCCAAATGTTGTCATTGCATTATCAAAATCCTCTTGCAGTTTTATTTCGATTATTTCTTTCTCCGGTAAACTTTTTTGTTCTACAGCATTTACCCATATTCCTTCATTTGTACCTGTAAAAGACTGCCCATTCATAAATTTCCTATGCCTTCTATTCCACTCCTTATAGGCTATCTCCATGAGAGTACCTCGATTAAATCTAATAATTGAATAACCATTAATATCCGCTTTGCTTGAATATAATTGTGGAGAAATGAAGACTTTAGCACCATCATCTATTTGATAAACATTTTGATCGTGTAGATGTCCTGCAAAAACATAATCAATACCGTTCTTACACATGCTTATTATTTCATTTTGCCAATTCTCTTTTAGATGTGCAATTGGATGATGCATTACCAAAATCTTTGTCCTACCCTTGTTATTCAAGATCCAATCATTAAGTTTTCTAGTATCAACAACAAGGTGCCCTTCATCAACAATACCATCAGCACCTCCAGACGAACATAATGCAGAATTTAACATAAAAATTGATATATCAGGAGTGATATTTCGGTAATATCCAGTCAAATCGTATTCAGAAGAAGGATATAGCTCTTTACAAAAATTATTGAATGGAGTAAATTTGGCAAACAACTGGCAATCTTCTTCGTTCAAATAATCATTGCATTCTACTTCCGTTCTTTTCTTGTAAATATCCTCTTTATGTTTTTCTAAATTATTTTCTACCCAATTCCGATTTAAATCGTGGTTGCCTGCTATAACCATGATATTATTTAAAGGAATGATTTGAGTCAATTTGCAGATAAAATCACGATAGAATAGCTGATATTCGTGGTCGCTACATCCCTTATAGACTAAATCACCAGAAACAATGCAATAATTCTCATCATTATTATTCTTTTGCATTGTGTCTTTTAAATCCTCAAAGAATGCATCAAATACGACCCCGTCCTCTTCAGGTTTATTACAACCAAAATGGATGTCTGATATGTGTAAAATATTAATCATATTGCTTTGTTTATCTGTTATAATAATACTAATGTTAGTAAATGTTAATACCCCTGCCTCTCCGGTATCACCCCTCTCACCCCGCCTTTTGGATTCTCAACATCGCCTTTGTAACGCGGGATCAGATGAATATGCACGTGGAATATACTTTGCCCAGCAGCTTCGTTGACGTTGATGCCGACATTGAAGCCGTCGGGATTATATCGTTCCGTCAAGATATTCTTGCAGCGGTTCACCAATAGCCATAAGGCACGCTGTTCGTGGATTGTCAAGTCGAAATAGTTGGCGACGTGCCGTTTGGGGACTATCAAAGTGTGCCCTTCGCTAACTGGATAACCATCCAAGAAAGCTACTGCGGTTGCGGTTTCACTCAACAATTCCACCTTTGGATTGAGTTGGCAAAACACACAGTCTTTCTCCAATCGGTAGAGCCGTTTATACTGAGTTTGGTTGAAGTGGCGATACTCGTAAATCTCGCAGTTCTCGTTCTTGAACAGACTTTTACACGGCAGCACAACATTGCTCTGATATGTGGGCTGCTTGTGAACGTAGTGAATCCGAAAGCCTTCGGTCTTCAAATCCCTACGGACAGCGTAATAGGCTGTTCCAGACGGTTTGAGCAACTCCGAGACAGACATCAACACCTCCGCCTGCTCATCTGGTTCAAGCACATTGAGCACATAATTGCAAATGATTGTGTCAAAACGTTTTGTGGGGTAATCGGGACGATAGTAGTTGTCGTACCCAACAATGTCATAGCCCTCGTTTTTCAGTTGGTCCGTGTCAAAACCGTAGCCACAGCCAAAATCCAAGATTTCGCCCTTTAGCAGGTTGTGCTGTTTTAGCCATCGTGTCGGGTATGACATAGAAGTACGTTCGATGGCCGTGAGATGCGGGTTGTTTTTTGTTCTCTTCATAAGGTATTGATTATTAGTGAATAAATTGTTTTCCTGTCCATTGGGCGAACCCCATATTTTCGGCGATTTGGACCATGGGGGCAAATGTTTTCCGAAAGACGGTGCAAAAGTCTCCAATTGAAAGTTGGAGTAAATCGGGAATCGAATCGTGAACCATCAAATAATCTTCAAACAGCTTGTCATTCGGTTTCATAGGATACAATGTCCTCAATGCTTCCCGATGCAGTTTTGCGTATGGTTCAAGATAAACATCCAAAGATGGTAAATTGTTGCTTTTCGATGAGTTGACGCTTGAATCGGCGGGAATCAGATTCCATAATAAATTGTGCGACACGAAGTTCCAAGGTACAAAGTGGTCTAAATCGTATTGTTTCGGGAACAACATTTTGCCCGTATATATGCAATTGATACTTCCTACCATATTGATGTAGGTGTCCCAAAACTTACGCTGTCTCGTCAGAGAATCGCGTTGTATCGGCTTAATGAGTTTTGACGGCACATCGGGCACATTCGGGTTACGCTTTTGAAGGAAAAGCGTCAGATTCCAAAAGGCAAAGTCGTGCAAAATGCCATAATGTTCTGTCAGATAATCTATCCATGCAGGATTGACTTCAACAAATTCGCCATAAAGGGCATACAGACAATTGGACTCAAACGTCCGGGAACGGTATTCAACATCTCGATCCGTTGTGTAGCTTATCCACGGTGACAAAAACCGATAGGGAACATTGAGCGAGAAGACTCGCAACAGGCTTTTAACTCGATTGTCATTCAAATTATCGAGCAAAATCCGCTTGATTTTGTCTTTGCTTGCGTCAATCGGGATATTCAGCTCTTGTTGAAGAGCCAATGATTGCGTGTATAATGAATCCGACTTGCCAAATGAGAGTTTGAAAAAATGGATGGGATACCAGGATTCCGCCACCATTCCTGCAATGATTTCCCAAAACGAGATGTTGGTTCTCCGTTCTTTCACCACGATATCCAGCATGGCCACAAACCAATAGAACTTGTACGTTGCGGTCGTGTTGCTAAATATCCTTGCAAGCGCGGATATGGGCAGTCTGGTATCTTGGGGTAATGTCATTGTCGTCAAAAATTTGTTATGTTAGACTATGGTTCATCATACGGTTTCGTTTGAGTTTTCTCTCCGAATGGTCTCCATCTGCTCCACGAACTTTCGGAATCCATAGTTGTATTGGGCGATTACAGGGATGTCTTTCCGTTTCATTTTCTTCAACACTTGTTGATATACCTTGACGGCTTCCGGAGTGTTTTTCTTGTCCTCGGGAATACCGATGCCTTCGTTTTGGAGTCGCTGGTTCAAAATAAAGATGCAGTTTGTGGTGGCACAACGCTTTTTAGCGTCGTTTTCATAATAAAGCGGCAACAGCCAACATTCGGTTTCGTTAATGCATACCGCAAAAATCACCCTGCCAGAGTACTTGTCCCAAATTTCAGGACTGATATCCCGTTTTAGCCGGGCACATACGCGCTCGTACAAAACATCATCGGTGATTTTTTGGTTGTCTTCGTTATATGGATTCACATCGTAATGTTTCTGATTACAAGTGTCCGTATCAATTTGGATAACGAGGTAGTCATTCGCCGCCATGATGTCTTTAAGCATTTCATCAGAACAATGATTCAACACTTGCAGCCATCCGCCTTCGGAAGCCTGTTTCTCCAGTCCATGGGCTGTCGTGAGCGACGGTTGGATCGAGTTCACCACCACGTCGCCATCCAAATATCTGTTGATGATATAGGTGAGTATCTTGCTCTCAGACACTCCTTCACAAACCAATGCTATTGTTTTCATAGTTTTAATCGTTTAGTTTTGTCGTTAAAAATTGTCCGGCAGGCCGCCGATAATACCTTTCACCCATGCTTCCGAAAGGCCCATCGTCATATTCTCTTTCAATACAACCCTATTGGTCATGGTGTAGCCGTCGATTGAGCGGCGGACCACATGCAAACGGACATCATCCTCGTATAGATCCATGCCATCAAGTACCGACGCATTGTGCGTCGTGGCGATGATTTGTTTGTTATGTTTCCGTGCGAGTACAATGAGACGTTTGATCACCTCACGGCAAAGCTTCGGGTTGAACGCTGTGTCGATGTTCTCTATAGCGAAGAAACTCGGGGCTTCGTCTGAAATAATCAGTGTCAGATAGAACAGCAAATAAAGGAATCCTTCGTTTGTACTGCGCTGGTCGAAAGTGTTGAGGGTTTCGGACAAGTAACTGTCCTTGAGTTTGAGGTTAAATTCGGAAGACAATTGGCCGGAAGGCACCTGCATGTCGTCAAACCAATCAAGAATCTTCAGATTATCCTTGATTTCGTCAAAGATGGCGACACCATCGTCACGTTGAGCGAGCGTTTTCAGATAGGGGAAAAGTCCTTCGCCGTGAAGGCCCAAAGGATAGGTCCGGTTGGAGTCATCCGCCTTTCGCAAGACACTCTCTTCCAGGGAGAAAATGAGAAATTGGCTGATGTCCGGATTTGCATCTTTACAATAAACCTGTTCCGCTTCCCAACGCGCGGGTTTTGCTTCTTTGTTGTATCGAATGTCAAATACTACATCGTTGTCATTCTTGATGTTCACCGTTATCGTGTCGTTTTCCATCCCGTCAAACGCGGGCAACATCAACCGGGGAGCGACAATCCGGATGCCGCGATTCGCAAAGTACTCGTAATCCAGTTTGTCGGAACTGGCAGCCGCCGCCAAGGCAATGCCTTCCAAGATGTTCGATTTGCCACATCCGTTGGCACCAATAAGGAGATTGAACCGGCCAAGAGGCAGGCTCGCATCCACCACGGACTTGTAATTCTTTATGTTAATATCGGTTATCATAACCTAATTTTTCTTTCTTGTCAGAATCGATTCAAATCAACCTGCAAAAATAAGATTTTCTCTCATACAAGCCCCAATTATTCTTCTTTATTTGACGACCCGCGCACCGCCATTCCGTTTGGCCGAAGACGAATGCGTTGTCCCGCAAGTGCGGGCAGAGACCGTCATGGCAGGCGGTGGCTCGCGAGGGAGGAGACGCCAAACGGAACCCCAGACTCGCAAGGGAACGGGTTATCGAGAACCGCGTTCTTCCGTCACCCCATACACTTGCGAGACGGAGATTCCGTTTGGCCCGCAAATGTCCGGTCATTCCGATAATGCAAGGCTATCGGCAGTGGCAAGCGTTTTCGGTATGGCGTGATGGCCAAACGGAATGACGGGCGCGCAAGGGGGAGCGCTTTGGCGAAAAGCGGAAGATCACAGATCATCCATGGCTGCCTTGCGCACCTTGTCGGAATTAGCCTTGTCGTAGTAGGACAACATTACTTTGCCGGTTTGGTAATCGGTCCCCTCTACAAGAGAGAGCTCAATCTCACCCAATTCTGTTGTAAATGTTGTATACCACACATATTCACCATTTTTAATGGCATGCATGATAAGAGCGTTATTATAATCTCCAACATATCCTGTGAATTGCTCTTTGGAATCCGAAGGAGCACCATACTTCTCCGTCAGCATCTCCTTCAGATGTTCATATTCATTCAGCAGTGAAGGCCATGTGTCTCTATCGGGAAAGAGGACAGCGATACGGTTAACTACATCGCAATTCTTCAGCGTTGATACGCCGACAATACAGTTTTTGTATCCTGCGAAGTCGCCCGTCAACAAGGTCACTCCATCTTGGGTTCCTTCATAGTGGAAACCAGCTTTCACCATGGCATCGGTATATGCCTTCAACGTGCCATCGATGGGAACACCCTTGAATGAGAGGTGCTGCTGGGCGAATGTGGTGCCTGCGAAGAGAAGGCAGGCGAGGAGGAGAGTGAGGTGTTTTTTCATAGCGGGTCAATTAAAATTCAAATGGTGATGAAAAACTATTGAATACGATTATGGCGTTTTGCCTTTATTGTTGGGTCATTGTCATACTCTTTTTTCATAAGGTAGAGTTCCGTATCCGATTCAATTATGGATTTCCGATTGTTTTCATAGAAAGACAATAATTTTTTTATCATGGGATCATCAAAGTGCTGACAATCGCATTCGAAATCGTTCTTGTGAATAAACGCTAGTACTGCATTCCAAATGTCTGCAGGCAATGTTCTTTCGCATTTTTTGAAACAATCCCACCATGCTTGAACAGACATGTGTTCTAAACTATGTCCCAATTTACTATTTGCAGCTAACACTCCCTTCTCAATACCTAACCACTCGAAGAAGAAACGATAGATTATCATAGATTCTGGCATTTCAAGCAATTTGTGATACTCATTAATATCATTTCCGAATGCTTTCTTGAAGAAGGAGGTCCCTTTTCCTATTTTACCTTTCGTGCTATTTAATATAGCTTGAATAGCACGGATATATTTTCTATTCCAATGGATGCCTATATAATCTCTATTATGTGAAAAATCCTCAACCATTTCAGGTACTTTTCGTATAGGATGATATTTCATTGGAAAAGAGTATATACTAACGCCAAGCTTATCACACAAATCAACGTTTATTCGTAATCGTTCATACAATTCATCTGGGTGATCCAAATAATTATAGAGCAAATAGTTTGAAAACTCTTTAATTCCTGCTCTTTTACACAAATTGATTGCAGTGCAATATGATTCCTTTGTACGAATATTATCAAAGGCAATACGGACTGGGCGAATAGCTATCTGTCCCAATAGGTTCGCCTTTTCTGGAGTAAATAATCTCGCATCAAGGCCTTGGTTAAAGTCAACGAAACGCAGTTTTCCTTTCCCTGGCTGATAATGTTTTTCGACCAATTCCTTTAGGTCATCGTATGCAGCAAGAATATTCTTTTTCGTAGCTGATTGCAACTTATTTATGTGATATTTTTGAAATAAGATCTGATAGGCAAAGTAAGATTCTTCTTTATCTTTCAGTTTCTCATACAGTTCCATCAACAACTTCTGTGTTTTTCGAATATATGCTCGATCATTAGCCCCGTCTCTCAGGTTTCTTACACTGATATCTAGCAAATTAGGCTGGACAAACTTTGCTCCCTTTTCAAATCCACAATCCTTGATTTCTTGAATAATTTGGACAAAATGCTTGGAGGCTAACACATTGTTATCCATCAAGAGGAGATCTTTTTGTTCTCCATATTTATCTCGAATTTTATCAATGCGAATTTTAAGAGGAATATAGTCTTGGTAAACAGGTTCGAGTGTCTTAACAGCGCAAAACGAGCAATTTCTAACACAGCCTCGCGTAGTATATCGATAGTAAGCATTTGACATTGGGTATTGGTAGTCAATTTCATCAAGTATAGAATAATCGAGTTCTAATTCATCTATGGGAATCTTGTTGTTTAGATCAAGATCTCCAGGATGAAGAATACCTACATGTATTCCTCCAGGATTACCACGTTTATGAATTCCTAATCCCGTAGCAATCGATAATTCTTCAGGCTGGATTGAAGCAAGTACACCGCCAACCATAAGGTTTTTTTCGTCTTTAACAAGCAACTTAGCAAATTTGATAGTTTCAACGGTAATGTCCCAGTAAAATGTAAAGAGAGTCGTCACACCTACTATGTCCCACTCTTTTTCTTGCTTGTTCTTCCAAATCCCTTTCCAATAATAGTCTTTGTACTCAACAAGTTTTGCCCAAAGCAAAAGAGACATTTCCGATTCATCTATATCCAACTGATCTGCGAATTCATTACGTTTTGTTCGAAAATACTCAATGAAGCTCTCTCTCTTAAAACACCATTCAACACTAGAATCAATCTGGGAGAATGCATCAATACATTTGTCCGCAACACGTTCTATCACGAATTGTTTCAAGTCTCCCTTGTAAAATACGACTTCATCTCCTAACATTTTATAATAAGTGGAGATTTTCATTAATCCTACAGGAGGAAATTTGTTCGCATAATTCGGCTCAATTAGCAGAACTTTCCTTTTTCTTCTTTGTTGTGACATCTTAAGCCAAATCTTTTATCACTTTTTTCTTTAATTCCTCAATTAGTTCCATGTGCTTTTGAGGACAATTTGAAGTAAACAAGTCAAATATACGTTTAGTAAGCTTTATGTCAGAAAGAGTCATCTTTTCCTTTAATATCTCAAATGGATCTATAGTAGCTGGAGTAGTATCCAACAAACTAATATTTCTCAAAGCTGTAGTCTCACCCGCCTCCGGTCCCTCAGCTTGTAAGTTGACTTTTTGTCTGTAATGCTCAATAACTTGTTTTGCTGCTGATGATTGGGCATTTTTAGATTTCTCTTTTTGCTGAAATCTTTCAAGCACAGCATTTTGTTGTTTTTGTTTCACCGAGATAGAACTTTCCTCACTTTCAATATTGTTGTAATTTCTGACAACAATTTTCATGTCATTAGCCAAATGATACAATTTAACAAGCTCATCGAACTTGTCGCGAATAAGTGATTTTAACTTTTCAGATTCTGGCGTTGGGGCTAACCCATCTCGGGCACTATTTAGTTTTATTTTAGGATTCACAACATGGATTTCTCCATAGAAATATTTGTTTCCTCTCGTTTCATTTTTAGGGAAGAATGACGTCAGAAGATTTGCATCTCCTACTTGAATGTTATGTTTTCTTAACCGGAAACAACTGTTCCTGTCGGAAACTGGTATTGACTTTGTGAATGGAGTAATTGCATACCATCCCCACGCCAATAATCCGAATATTTCATCCTTCAGACTGAAATATTCTAATCCGAGAATATCATCACCAGTACCATCAATTGTCAATCCATAACGTTTCTTTAGGGAAATTGAATCATTGATCGAAATTTGAAAATGTCCGATACTATTTTGCAGTTCTTTGTATTCGTCAGGAATGCTTGTCGCAATCAATCGATTTTTAAACGGCATAGAGTAGTCAATGGGGGCAACTTCCTTGAGATATTCCGATATGGTGTTTTCATTCAAAAGTTCAGGATAATCTGGATGAATATCTTCTAGTTTGACGATAAAATAATGTTTTAACTTGTCTTCTTCAAACAGATTCAAATCAGTTGTTTTGTCAATCACTTCCGTTGCAGTTGAACGGTCGTTTACGTCATCCAATATCTGTTTGATTTTGTCAATGTCAAAAATTATTTCGGAACCCATATCTTCTCCTTGAAAGGATGTTCTAAAAGAGAGCTTCTTACAAAAATACCCACCTACTAATCTCCCTATCCCAAATTGACCTGCAGATGTTTCACCATCTTTCGTTGAATCAGCAATATCAAGCAGAACAGGTTCTACATTTTTATAAGACACGCCGGTCCCATTGTCTTCGATTGTTATACTTCTCTCTGTTTTATCAATGGTGATGGATATTCTTCCATCTGTAATTTTGTCTAAGATGCCACTTTTTACCGCGTCATTTATTGCATCTCGTGAATTTTGAATATACTCACGATAAATCAATTTTGAATCTCCATACATTTGAAACATCAGCATGGAAATCAAGTTTTTCCCCACTTTTGACTTGTGTTCTTTCATATTGCTTGTTTTATCCATTAGGGAATTGTTTGTATGTTGGTCTTGGGAATTTTATATTTACTAACGAACGTAAAGCAGGGTTTGAAATGATGTATTCACCAGGTGAAAGGCGAGTCATCATATTTTGATATACTTTCGGAATGTATTTGTAGTCGGATTTAGAAACCTCTATTGCATTTGTGCGACCATATGCATGTGTTGCACAGTTTCCTTTGACACGATCATGTATTGCACTACGGAATTGTTCTACTGAGAACAATATAATTCCTAATGAGCGTCCACGTTCAGCTATATCTAATAATTGTCTCAAAATAGGGGAATTCTTCGGAACATCGGTTGAAGCGTATTTGTTTAATTCATCGACAAATAAAATAACTTTTTCTGGAATATCGTCACGTTCTGCTCCTAATTTCATATCATAAATAGCACGTGCAACACTGCCGAACACAAAACTTTGAGTATTTTCATCCAAACGAGCGATGTCAATCACCATTATTTGACCTGCTCTCAAATTGTTCTGTATTTCATCTGTTAAATCCACGTCCAAGTCCGTCTGCGTTTTTGCAAACACATCATTTTTAATAGCTTTGCTAATACACCGCTTGAATTTTCGCCAACTTGTCACCTGAATCTCCTTGTTCTTATTGTCTTTATTTCCAGCTTGAGTGGCTTTCCCTATAGCTTCTTCTAAAGAAGTCCATTTGTCAATTCCTGAGAAAACACCTTCCTTGTTAATGACAAAGTTCACGCAACTTTCCAGAGTTCCTGTGCTATCGTCTTCATTAGCAAGCAACAAATCCAATTTATCTTGAGATTTATCAAAAGTAAATTTATAAGTAAAAGCTTTGTTATTTTCTTTTTGACGACTAACATCATCGGGTTTTGCATATGATTGTACATTTTCCATCGCTTCATCTTTGCTATATGGATAGTAGAATTTCACATTCTTGAAAGGCTCTGCAGATAATCCCAACTCTGTATATATTTTTTTATCTACTTCTGACAATTCGGAATTAGCCTCGTCAATTGCCATCAAGTCCCTACCTTTTACATTGAAAAACACAAACGCGGCAGAGCTCCCATCCTCCAATCTAAACTTATGTTGAATGGCATTAAGCAGAAACATAGAATAAGATGTTTTTGCAGCCAATCCAGATATGCCCGATATATTTAAATGAGCCCCTTCTGGACCAATCAAAAAGTGGGAATCCAATTCTACTTTAACTTTACGTGTGTCATCTCCTTGATACATTTGCAAATATCCGCAGACAAGGGGGTGTTTAACATCTCTTAAACCTAGTGCAACTTTAATATCCTCTTCGGTGCAAATTGAAACTTGTTTCCCGTTTAATACAGGTGTATATATATTCCCCGTATTACAAACAACTCTAGCTTTAACATAATTCATTTCCAATCGATTCATATAACCTATGGTGGCCTTCGTATCACCAAAATCACTTGAAATGTAACTAGTAAAATGACTCGGAGCATCTGTGACATGATTGATTTCTTCAATAATGCCATACGTAATCGAATTAACCTCATGTTCGACCTTTACTATGTCAAAAGGACTGAGAATGCACTGCTTATCCGTCCAAAAGAAAAACTCGTCAATTGTTGACGGCATTTTCTCTGTCGCTGAGACTTTTCCTATTATTTTCGTCATATTAAAACAAATTTAAAATTACTTTTTCATCAATGTAGTGTGATTTACAAAACGATTCAGTCAGAAAAACCGGATAGAGATGATTGGCCCATCGGTGATCTTTACCATAGCACACAGGATAAGCCTCTCGAATCAGTTGGGAACTAATAGTATCAATAAGTTCCGAATCAAAAGTTCGATCATCAATCATTATCATTTCACATTTAATGATATCAGAGAAATGCGAATCGCGAAATTCACCCTCTCGCAATCTAACGTACCAAACTGCAAATGTTTGTTCAAAACCATCTTTATCTCGAGATTCATATTTATAAACTTTAGTGCGCTCAAAAGGTTTCATTTCTGCAATAGTACGAGAAAGACGATTGCCTTCGAAATCTGATAAAAGGTCAGGATCAAATAATTTAGAAACACCTACGACGTGTGAATAATTCTCCTTAAAATTATTGAATTGGGTTTTATCAAAATTCGAATATCGGGGATTATACTCTAACGATCCGTCTTTGATTAACCAATGCTCATCATCAAGTTTATTTTCCTTGCAAAGATGTGCGACAAGGAGCTGTTCTTCGTCCATCATCTCATTCTGAATCTTCGCAATAGCGCGGCTTTTGTAATTGTCCTTTTCTCTATCTCCACTTGACCCATCGGTTTTATACAATAGAATTTTGTCAATCAACAAGTTCCGCTCTGCAATAAATTGGGATTTGATTAATTCTGAATTTAATGCATCACGAAATGCACGACAAAAGTTGTCACCACCATCATCATCGTCAAAGTCATCAGGCATAGCAATAACTATTTTACTGCACAGCGCACCGTTTTTTGAAATCGTGGCTTTTTTAAAAACATTTCGATTTATTCTTTCACAACATCCCACAATCACTTGTCCAGCAACAATAGGGAATATTTTCTTCCCTATAGCAATGTCGTCAACTTTGTACGTATGACGTGATCCATCAAGAAAAAAAGTAAAAATAGGAGGAGGCAATTTGTCGTCCTTGACTAACTTCGATAAATCAACAACACTCTTTCTTGTTCTATCTGATTCTGCAAAATCACTTTTTGTAGAATTTGAGGCCGCTTTGTCGTCATAGTTGTAGGCAATGGTGTCGTCATTTGCGATATCAAGCGACATTTTCCTCGTTTTGTAGCAATGATATTTTCCTTTGCCTTCTTTTTCTATGAAATCAAGTATCTTCATCTTATCCTTTCCGCCCTCAAAAAAAGAAGCGTGAACCACTTTATTCTCTATCAGGGTTCCGGAAAAGACCCACAGCACAAATAAAGTAACTCCACGCTCAAGCGCAGACATCACTTTTTGCTGGTGCTGTTTCAAAATTTTCCGGATTCTGATAGACACACAAAAAGCAAATGCTTCTGTATATATTATTGTATAAAGAAGTTCTCTTCCCTTATAGGCAATTCATTTGGTTCATACTATAATTAACGCCGCAAAAATAGCATTTTTCCCTATATAATCTGCATAAAACCACACTTTTTTCGCACCCCCACCCTCTTCCACTGACACTCCCTGTCACTACGATTTTTCCCCGCCGCTGTCACTCCCTGTGCACCGACTCGTCGTTTCTTTGCACCGTCAAAGTTATTCACCCAAAACAAGAACGTTATGATGAAAAAAGCAATCGCAATTGTGTGCTGCCTCCTTTGGACAGCCGCCTTCGCCCAGAACATCCCGGCGGATTCGCTGGACACCTACAGGAAAGAGGCCCATCGGATGCTTATCGCCGGCGACACGGCCGGAGCCGTGGATTTCTACAAGCAGCTCGCCCTGAGCGGGGACGCGCTGTCGGGATACCTACTTTACGAACTCTACTCGGAAGGAAAGGGCGTGCCCAAAGACGAACACGAAGCCGCGAAATGGCAGGAACTGGCCCAGCACAACCTCGCAGCTAAAGCCAAACGGGCACAAGCCAAGGCCGCCAAAGAGGAGGAAGTCCGGAAATACGGCGAGAAAGGGCCTACCCTCGAGGACCTTTTCCATGAGAGCGGCGCGTTGATCGAACGGGGAGCCAAGGAGAAACTCGCATCCTTCATCGTGATCGGCGCCGGCGGAGCGGCCGGCGGAACCCTTCTCGGCGTAGACCTGGCGACACGGGATGCCGACAGCGGCTTAGGAATCGCCATCGCGGGAAGCGCCATCATGTACGCCTGCGGAGTGGCCGCCGTCGTGCTCAACATCCTCGGCAACGTCCACATCAAGCAGGGCGGCGAACTCATGCGCCGCATCCAAATCAAAGGCAACGGCATCTCCGTCTCCTTCTAACCCCATAAACCTTTAACCCACAACCCATAACCCACAACCCATAACCCTTAACCCATAACCCATAAACCTTAAACCTTAACCCTTAAACCATCCCCCTCTCACTTCATCATCTGCACCCGATACCGCACGTGCGACCGGAGATCCTCCCCGCCGAGGATCTCCACGTCGTCGTAGAGACCCAGGATGAAACGGGTGACACCCTCCAAGCGGCAGACCTCCGTCTCCAACAAGTAGCGGCCGCCCTCCTCCGCCTTCAGGAACGGCTCCGACAACGGATACTCCTCCGTCAGCAGACTCGCGGCGCGGGTGGAGAGGCGCAGACGCACCGGATATCGCTGCGTGCCGTGCAGCCGGAAGATATCGACGTAGCCGGTCTCGTGAAGGTCCTCGTAACGCCAGCCCGTCTCCAACACCTCCACCCGCTGGATGCGCGCCACCTTGAAGGTCTTCACCATCTTCGACTCGGGCTCGTAACACCAGACCTGGTCGTGGCCGGAGGTGAACGCATAGGGCTCCACCAAACGGTCGGTGGTCGTGTTGCTGTGCGCCGACCGATAACCCACCAGCACCGCCTGCCGCCGCCCCTCGATGGCCGTCGTCAGCTCGTGGATGGTGCGTTGCGTGCGCTTGCTCACCCCCATGTCGGTGATCACCTTGTAGTCGTAAACCGCATACAGCTTCTTCTTCAACAGCTCCTTCGACTTGGTGTCCGACTCGATGGAGTCGATGGCCGCCCGCAGGATCAGCTCCTCCTCCTCGCTGAAGTGGAGCAGCTCGCTGAGATGCCGCGACATCTTGTTGGCGGCCGTGTCGATGCGGTAGGCGTCGTAGGCGTTCTTCTTGACGGCGAAACCCGCCTCGCGGAAGGTGTCGATGTAGCGGAAGAAGGTCCGCTCGCAGAAGCCGAAACGCTCGCAGATCTCCTTCTTGTTCATATATCGGTTATTGGCGAGGAGCATCAGCAGCTGCAGCTCGCGCACGATTCTCGGTTGGTCCATGGCAGGGTGCTTTAAAATTCCGCGGCAAAAATACAATGTTCCACTGACACGTCGTGTCAGTAAGATTATTTTTCTTTTGCGACAACAGGTGTCACGAAGTGCGAGCGAAAAGCCGACACCGCGCATCCCTAATATTCTCATCGGCATACGAGTATATTCTCATCGGCTCATGCATATATTCTCGTTGGCATACGAGTATATTCTCGTCGGCTCATGCATATATTCTCGTTGGGATACGCCCCTACAGGCGTTGGCTTACGCCCGTACAGGCATCGGCCCACGAACATAGGTTCATGAGACAGCCCTCTTGACCTCCCCATTTTGGCACACTTTTTGCGACCCTGCCCGCCGTCAAATTAAAAAAACAATCGATTATGCAAACCGGTAAAATCAACGTACAAACCGAAAATATCTTCCCCGTGATCAAGAAGTTCCTCTACTCCGATCACGAGATTTTCCTCAGAGAACTGATTTCCAACGCGGTGGACGCCACCCAGAAGCTCAAAACCCTTGTCAGCCTCGGCAAGGCCGACTGCGAGCTGGGCGACCTCACCATCCAGGTGAAGGTCAACAAGGACGACAAGACCATCCACGTCATCGACCGCGGCATCGGCATGACCGCCGAGGAGGTGGACCGCTACATCAACCAGATCGCCTTCTCCGGCGCCGAAGACTTCCTCGCCAAATACAAGGGCAACGACGCCACCAGCATCATCGGCCACTTCGGACTCGGATTCTACTCCTCCTTCATGGTCGCCGACCGCGTGGATATCCTCACCAAATCCTACCAGAAGGACGCCCAAGCGGTGAAATGGAGCTGCGACGGCTCGCCCGACTTCACCCTCGAGGAGATCGACAAGACCGACCGCGGCACCGAAATCGTGCTGCACGTGGAAGACAACGACCTGCAGGAATTCGTCAACGAGGACAAACTGGTGGCACTGCTCAACAAGTACTGCCGCTTCCTGCCCGTTCCCATCCAATGCGGCATGAAGACCGAGTGGCGCAAACCCGAACCGAAACCCGAAGACGCTGAGAACAAAGACGATAAGAAGGAAGAACCGAAGGAGGAGGCCGTGCAGGTGCCGCGCATCATCAACGACACCGACCCCATCTGGCAGAAACAACCCTCCACCCTATCCGACGAGGACTACAACAAGTTCTACCACGAACTCTACCCGATGTCGTTCGAGGAGCCGATGTTCCACATCCACCTGAACGTCGATTACCCCTTCAACCTCACCGGCGTGCTCTACTTCCCGAAAATCAAGAACCAGCTCGACCTCAAGAAGAACCGCGTGCAACTCTATTGCAACCAGGTCTTTATCACCGACGAGCTGGAAGGCATCGTGCCCGACTTCATGAACCTGCTGCACGGCGTCATCGACTCGCCCGACATCCCGCTGAACGTCTCCCGATCCTACCTCCAAAGCGACAACAACGTCAAGAAAATCTCCACCTACATCAGCAAGAAGGTGGCCGAGAAGCTGGAGCAGATGTTCAAGGAGAACCGCGAGGAGTTCGAGAAGAAATGGGACGACCTGAGCATCTTCCTCGAATACGGATCGCTGACCGACGAGAAGTTCTACGACAAAATCAAGGATTTCTACCTGCTGAAGAACACCGAGGGCAAATACTTCACCATCGAGGAGTATCGCAACATGGTGAGCGCGCTGCAGACTGACAAAAACGGAAATATTGTCATGCTGTATGCCGCCAACGCCGACGACCAGCACGTCTATATCGCCAACGCCAAGGAGAAAGGCTACGACGTTCTGCTGATGACCGGCTTCCTCGACACGCACTTCATCAACATGTTGGAGCAGAAGCTCGAGAAGGTGCGCTTCACCCGCGTGGACGCCAACGTCATCGACAAACTCATCGAGAAAGAAGACGATGCGCATGTCTCGAAACTCTCCGAAGACCAGCAGAAGCAGCTGAAGGAGTACTTCGAGAAGCAGGTCGATGCCAAGCTGTTCACCCCGGAGGTCGATTCGTTGAGCGAGACCGACCTGCCCGTGATGGTCACCCAGAACGAGTTCATGCGCCGTTTCAAGGATATGGAGAAGGTCTCCGGCCAGCAGGGCTTCTACGGCGGCTTCGACCACTACAACCTGGTGATCAACGGCAACCACCCGCTCGCCACCCGCATCCTCGACGAAAAGGACGACGACAAGCGCACGAAGCTGGTCCAGCAGATGGTCGATTTGGCCATGCTCTCGCAGAACATCCTAACCGGCGAGAAGCTGAGCGAGTTCGTGAAGCGAAGCTACGAACTGCTGTAAGACTCGCGACAATCCGGCAGAGACGGATTCAGATTTCCTTTTCAATCCGACTCTCTTACATTGAAAAAATATTTCCGAAGTAAATCATACGGATTCGGTTTTTATACTGAATCCGTATTGTTTTTTTATATACTTTTGCCGCGTTTTAATTTCAAAAATTTCAGAAGGATGAAGACCAAGTACATCGACCTGATTTCGCAGACGTATGATTTCCCTCAGGAAGAGTTCAGCGTGGAAGACAACAACCTGATATTCAATGAAGTGCCGTTGATGGACATCATCAAACAGTACGGCACGCCACTGAAAATCACCTATCTGCCGAAAATCTCCGCCAACATCCAGAAGGCGAAGAGATGGTTCAACGTGGCCATCGCAAAGTCCGATTACAAAGGAAGTTACCACTATTGTTACTGCACCAAGAGCAACCATTTCGAGTTTGTGATGTCGGAGGTGTTGAAGAACGACGTGCACATCGAGACTTCCTCCGCATTCGACATCAATCTGATCCAGACGCTGCACGAGCAGGGGCTTTTCGACAAGGAGAACTACATCATCTGCAACGGATTCAAGCGTCAGATTTACATCGACAACATCGTGGAGCTCCTGAACCAGGGATTCATCAACACCATTCCCGTCTTCGACAGCAAGAAGGAGTTCGACTTGATTGCCCAGCAGAAGATCAACACGAAATGCAAGGTCGGCATCCGCATCGCCTCCGAGGAGGAGCCGCGGTTCGAGTTCTACACCTCGCGTCTCGGCATCCGCTACAACGATGTGATTCCTTTCTACAATGAAAAGATCAAGAACAACCCCAACTACGAGCTCAAGATGCTCCATTTCTTCATCAACACGGGCATCCAGGACACGGCCTACTACTGGAACGAGCTCACCAAGTGCGTGAACCTCTACTGCGACCTCAAGAAAATCTGCCCCGAGCTCGACTCTCTGAACATCGGCGGCGGTTTCCCCATCAAGAACTCGCTCTCCTTCGACTACGACTACGAGTATATGGCCGAGGAGATCGTGGCGCAGATCAAGATCATCTGCGACCGCGAGGGGGTGAAGGAGCCCGACATCTTCACTGAGTTCGGCTCGTTCACCGTGGGCGAGGCCAGCGCGGCACTCTTCTCCGTGTTGCAGCAGAAACGGCAGAACGACAGGGAGTTGTGGAACATGATCGACAGCTCGTTCATGACCACCCTGCCCGACACCTGGGCCATCAACCAGCAGTTCATCATCCTGGCCATTAACAACTGGGACAAGGCCTACGAGCGCGTCTTCCTCGGCGGCCTCACCTGCGACAGCCACGACTACTACAACTCCGACTCGCACCTGAACGCCGTCTTCCTCCCGCAAATCGACTCCAAGAACTACCCCGAAGGCGACAGTCCGGAGGACATACAATATATAGGACTCTTCAACACGGGCGCCTACCAGGACGCTCTCGGCGGCTACGGCGGAATACAGCATTGCATGACTCCCGCTCCAAAACACATCATCATCTACCGCGACGAGGAGGGCGAACTCTGCACCAAACTGTTCGCTAAAGAACAGAGTTACAAGTCAATGCTTAAAATTTTGGGCTACTGACCGACTGATACGAAAAAAGTGTATTTTTGCAGCGGGTAAGTCTTATACGATCTGCTCCCTTATAACTCCCCCAGGACAGGAATGTAGCAAGGGCATTAAGGTTGTAGCGATGCGATATGAGTAGCTTACCCTTCTTTTTTTTGTGATTTGTGATTTGTGATTTGTGATTTGTGACTGTAAACTGTAAACCGTAAACCGTAAACGATGTTGTTGAAAATATATCCGGAGAACCCTAACCCGAAGGCGGTGCGCACCGTGGTGGAATGTCTGAATGATGGCGGCATTGTCATCTATCCGACCGACACGATCTACGGTATCGGCTGCGACATCTTCAAGCAGAAGAGCATCGAGCGGATCACCGACATCCTCGGGGAGAAGAAGAAAAAGAGCGCAATGTCGTTCATCTGCCACGACCTGAGCAACCTGTCGGACTACACCAAACCATTAGACAACAGCGTGTTCAAGACGATGAAGAGGGTGCTCCCCGGACCCTACACCTTCATTCTGGAGGCCAACAACAGTGTCCCGAAATTGCTGCAGAGCAACAAGAAGACCATCGGCATCCGTATTCCCGACAACAACATCATCCGCGAGATCGTGCGCCAACTCGGCCATCCCATCCTCTCCACCTCCGTCAAGGACGACGACGAGGTCATCGAATACACCACCGACCCCGAGCTCATCTACGAGCGCTACGGCGACCTGGTTGACATCGTCATCGACGGCGGCTACGGCGACAACACCCCCTCCACGGTCGTCGATTGCACCAGCGGCGGAATCGAGGTGATTCGTGAGGGGAAAGGGGACATATCCTTGCTTTAGTTAGTAGTTAGTAGTTAGCAGTTAGCAGTTAAGCGACCAGACCTTGACCATGAATACCATCTGCGCCATAGCCACCCCTCCAGGGCTCGGAGCCACCGCGATGATCAGAGTCTCAGGCTCCGAGGCTTTCGGCATTGCCGGCAAGTTGTTTTCAGACACATCCGATTTCGCCGGATTGGAACCGAACCGTGCGAAGTTCGCCACTATTTATACGAACGACAACCGCGATTCGACCAAACGAGAGATTCTCGACCAAGTTGTGGTGACCAAATTCGCTGCGCCGCACTCGTTCACGGGTGAGGACGTGGTGGAGATCAGCTGCCACGGGTCCGTCTATATCCAGCGTAAAATCATCGATTTGCTCATCGCGAACGGTTGCCGGATGGCCGCTCCGGGCGAGTTCACCCAGCGCGCGTTCCTCAACGGCAAGCTCGACCTTCCGCAAGCCGAAGCGATTGCCGACCTCATTGAGGCACAGTCGGAGACCGCCCATCACGCCGCTATGAAACAGCTGCAGGGCGACCTGTCCAAAAGGATGGCCCTGCTGCGCGAGGAGCTGCTACGGATGGCGTCGCTGCTGGAGTTGGAACTCGACTTCAGCGAAGAGGAGGTGGAGTTCGCCGACCGCACCACCCTACTCCAGCTGCTGGACGACATCCGCGACGAGGTGGCGCGACTGCTTCGGAGCTACCGTTGGGGCACGATGCTCCGCGAGGGCATTCCCGTGGCCATCGTGGGTGAGCCGAACGTCGGGAAATCGACCCTGCTGAACGCGCTGCTCCAACGCGAGCGGGCCATCGTGTCGGACCTGCCCGGTACCACGCGCGACACCATCGAGGACACGTTCACCCTCAACGGCACCCTGTTCAGGTTCATCGACACGGCCGGCATCCGCGAATCCGGCGACGCCATTGAGCGTCTCGGCATCGAACGCGCCTACGACACCATGCGCCGCGCCGCCGTCATCCTCTGGATCTTCGATGCCCGAAAGTCACCCGAACAAGTGGAGTCGGAAATTACGGAATTGCACGGTTCACTGAACTCTGATGAGAAGAGAATAATCCTTGTCGGGAACAAAAAAGACCTTCTATCCGAAAAATCCGGCGAACTCGGAAATGTCATCTACATTTCTGCCAAGGAGGGTGACAATATCGAATCCTTGTTGAACGAAATCGACCGATTCGTCACCGAAAACGGCATCCGCGACACCTCCATGCTCGCCAACGAACGCCATCAGGCGCTGCTGAGCGGCATCGCAGCCGCCGCCGACCGCGCACAGGAAGGGCTCAGGAACAACCTTCCCGCCGATCTCGTGGCCGAGGACATCCGCGTGGCTCTCCACAACTTGGGCGAGCTCACCGGCACCATCACCACGGAGGATCTGTTGAACAATATTTTCGGAAAATTCTGTATCGGAAAATAGTCGCTAACCGCTAATATTCCGCAAGTTATAGGCATTGGACAGCGCCAAAAGTGCGGTCCGGTCCCCTATTACCAAGAGATGGAATAGCTGTATCCGCCCGAAGATTTAGACTTGCCCTTCCCTGAACTTTTGGAAGAGGGTTTGTAGGTATAGGTGACAGTTGGGCCTTGAGGGGCGGGGCCGAGACGGAAGTTGATATTCAGCTTGCTGTTCATTTTCAGGCGGATACCCCGGTTGCGGGCTTTGTCGTAGCGGAGCAGTTGCACGATGCGTAACGCCTCTGCGTCACACGAAGGGCACAGGCTCTTCACAATCACCGGACTCTCCACATAGCCGTCATCATTCACCTGATAGGCGACGGTCACCACGCCTTCGATGCGACTTTCCATAGCATCCTGCGGGTATTGCAGATGCGCATTGACGAACTCACGCAACGCTTTCGCGCCGCCCGGATAGAGCGGTTTCTCCAAGAAAGTCTTTTTCTTTTTCTTCTTCTCTTCCATACGCAAGTGTTGAAAGTGTCTCTTTAGATAAACGAGAAAACTATCTGATTAAATGATTATTATCGAAATCAAATCCCCAACTTCTCCATAGCTAGCTCGGCAGCCCGTTGCTCGGCGCCTTTCACGGAGTTGCTGACGGCTTCCGTGAGCGGTTCGCCATCCATAGAGACGTGTGCCCGGAACAGCTCGCAGTGCGCGTCGGGTTCCGACTCGTGGTTGAAGACCACCTTGTGGCGGTTATGTTGCGCCCAAATCAGGAGGCGGCTCTTGAAATCTTTGTCCTCTTCCAAGACGGTATCCATATCGAGGTGCACCAGGAAAATGTGGTCGAGGAGGATGCGGGCAGTACGCTTGTAGCCTTGGTCGCGGTAGATGGCACCGACCACCGCCTCGAAAGTGTTGCCCGGAATGTTCTTGGAATTGATATTGCCGGCGGTTTCCACGATATCAGAGAGTCCCAACTTGTGGGCAAGGTCTCCCAACTGCTTGCGGTTCACCAACTTGGAGCGCATCTGCGTGAGGCTGCCCTCGGTTGCGGAGGGGTATTTGTGACAGAGAAAGTCGGCGATGATGGCTCCCAGCACCGCGTCTCCGAGGTATTCGAGACGCTCGTTGTTCTCGCGGTGTCCGATTTGGGAGAGTCCGCTGACCGAGCGATGCATCAACGCGGTACGGAACAGGTTGACATGCCGGATCCGGAAGCCGAATATATTCTTGAAATAAGTCCTTATTTCCTTATCTGTCAGCGGCATACGTTACTCCTCGAACTTTTTGTACAGCAGGGAGACGTTGTGGCCGCCGAACCCGAAGGAATTGGTCATGACGACCTTGACCTCGCGGGCGATGGCCTCGCCGGGGACGAAATTCCAGTTGGAGGGAATCAGCGGGTCGAGGTGGTCGAGATTGATGGTGGGGTGCACCAATCCGTCGCGCATCGTGCAGCAGATGGCAACACTTTCGACGGCGGGGCCTGCGCCGAGCAGATGGCCGGTCATCGACTTCGTGGAGTTGATGGCCATCTTGGGGGCGTGGTCGCCGAAGAGCTTCGCGATGGCGCGACACTCCGAAAGGTCACCCAGCGGGGTGGATGTGCCGTGCGTGTTGATGTAATCGACATCCTCGGGACGCAGGTCCGCACTCCGCAGGGCGCTCTCCATCGACTGGACGGCGGCTTTGCCATTGGGATCGGGAGCCACGATATTGTAGATGTCGGCCGACATGCCTACGCCGACGACTTCGGCGTAGATGCGTGCGCCGCGAGTCTTCGCATGTTCGAGGCTTTCAAGGATGAGCGTGGCAGCCCCCTCCCCCATCACGAAGCCGTCGCGGTCGCGGTCGAAGGGGCGGCTGGCGTGTTCGGGGTCGTCATTACGCACGCTCAGCGCGCGCATGGCGTTGAATCCGCCGACGGCCAGCTCGATGATGGCCGATTCGGTACCGCCGGTGACAATGACGTCGGACTTGCCGATGGCGATGGCGTAGCAGGCGTCGGAGATGGCGTTAGCCGATGACGCGCACGCGGAGGTGGTGATGTAGTTGGGTCCCGTGAACCCGTAGCGCAGGGCGATGCTGCCGGCCACGGTGTTCGCCAGCACGCGCAGCAGATGGTAGGGGCTGAAACGCGGGACACGGTCTTGCAGCATGAACTGCTGCACGGCCTCCTCGGAGGAGGTCAACCCGCCGATGCCGGTGCCGAACACCACTCCCACCCGGTCCTTGTCGAGGCGGTCCCAGTCGAAATGCGCGTCTTCAAGCGCCTCCTCGGTGGAGATGAGCGCATATTGCGAGCTGCGGTCCAGTTTCGAGAGTTCCTTGTTGGTGAAATGGTCGGTGGGCACGTAATTCTTTAGTTGGCAGGCGATACGGGTCTTGAAATTCTCCGTATTGAAATATGAAATGTGGCCTGCACCGGACACACCCTTGAGCAGGTTGCCCCAGTACTCGGCCACATTGTTACCTATTGGCGTTAAGGCGCCAATGCCTGTTACAACAACTCGTTTGAGGTTCATCACAAACGGATCTTGTAAACGGATGATTTTACTTCGATGCGAGAAGGTTTTCGATGTATGCGACAGCGTCACCAACGGTGGCGATCTTTTCCGCATCTTCTTCCGGGAACTTGATGCCGAAGGCGTTCTCAAATTCCATGATCAGTTCGACGGTGTCCAATGAATCGGCACCCAGGTCGTTTGTGAAACTTTTTTCAGGAGTCACATCAGCCACATCGACGCTCAGTTTGTCGGCGATGATGGACTGCACTTTTTGTAAAATTTCTTCTGACATAATTATCGATTTTAAACTGGCGGCAAAAATACACTTTTTTTTGATACGGCGACACAAAAAGTCAAAAGCAGAAAACAGACCTATTATTATATATAGGTGGGGGCCTTCGAGGGGGTCGACTTGATTCGTGGGGAACCCTCTTGGATGGAGGATTTCCATCACGTTTTTTTCACGATTCCGGCAAAAATCTTCCAAAACCGATCGTCCTGAATCCTCCAAAAGCCGCTTTCACAGCTCGTTTTGTAGCCATCAACACCCCGAATTGCAAAAATATCAGACTGATATTCAAACGATTAAAAGAAATTTGAAAAAAAGTTTGTCAGGGGGTTACAGCATATCAAAAAAATACTATCTTTGCCACCGCAAAAACGACGAGACGTTCATTGAAACTTATGCCGATATAGCTCAGTTGGTAGAGCAGCTGATTTGTAATCAGCCGGTCGTTGGTTCAAGTCCGACTATCGGCTCCAGGGCATAAACGAAACATAGATGGGAGAGTTCCAGAGCGGTCAAATGGGACAGACTGTAAATCTGCTGGCTAAGCCTTCGGAGGTTCGAATCCTTCCTCTCCCACTTGTTTTTTTTTATGCGGAAGTAGCTCATCCGGTAGAGCGACAGCCTTCCAAGCTGTAGGTGGCGGGTTCGAGTCCCGTTTTCCGCTCCAGACACTTATTTTTTTCATAACATTTAGATGATTTTTGTGAAGCAACAGACGACCCCCCGCCTGTTGCTTTTTTTTTATCCGGCATAAGCCCCTAACCGTGTATCCACTTAACCGCGTAACCTTTAACCCAATGTACGAGAAACAACTGACCCATCCCATATACGCCTACGTGCGCGAGGCGGCCGACGAGCTCGGCTGCGACGCCTACGTGGTCGGCGGTGTGGTGCGCGACCTGATCATGCGCCGCCACAACACCGACATCGACATCGTGACGGTGGGCAGCGGCATCGAGTTGGCCACGCGTACCGCCGCACTCATCTCCCCCGACCTGCACGTCAACGTGTACCGCAACTTCGGTACCGCGCAATTCTCCTTCGAGGGCTGCGTCATCGAGTTCGTGGGCGCGCGCCGCGAATCCTACAGCCGCGACTCCCGCAAGCCCATCGTGGAGGACGGCACCCTGGAGGACGACCAGCTGCGCCGCGACTTCACCATCAACGCCATGGCCATTTCCCTCAACGGCGAACATCCTTACACACTCGTGGACCCCTTCGACGGCCTCTCCGACATCGCCGCCAAGCTCATCCGCACCCCCTGCGACCCCGACCGCACCTTCTCCGACGATCCCCTGCGTATGATGCGCGCCGTCCGTTTCGCCACCCAGCTCAACTTTACGATTTACCCCGAGACCTTCGAGGCCATCAAGCGCAACGCCTACCGTCTTGACATCATCTCGCAGGAGCGCATCATGGAGGAGTTCAACAAAATCCTCCGCTGCATCCGACCGTCGAAGGGCATCCGGCTGCTCGACGACAGCGGACTGCTGGAGCGGTTCCTGCCGGAGCTCGTCGCGCTCAAAGGGGTGAACAGCATCAACGGCAAAGGCCACAAAGACAACTACTTGCACACCTTGGAAGTGGTGGACAACGTGGCGATGAGCAGCACCAACGTCTGGCTGGTGTGGGCTGCCCTGCTCCACGACATCGCCAAGCCCGCCACCAAACGCTTCGACCCCGTGCACGGCTGGTCGTTCCACGGTCACGAGGTGGTGGGTGCGAAAATGGCCTCCAAAATCTTCCATCGGCTGAAGCTGCCCGTCAACGAACGGCTCAAGTACGTCCAGAAGCTCATCAACCTGCACCTGCGTCCCATCGCGCTCGTGGAGGACAACATCACCGACTCCGCCGTGCGTCGTCTGCTCTTCGAAGCCGGTGACGACATCGACGATTTGATGATGCTCTGTGAGGCCGACATCACCTCCAAGAACTCCGACAAGATCCGCCGCTACCACCAGAACTTCGAGATTGTACGCGACAAGCTCATCGAAATCGAGGAGAAAGACCGACTGCGCAACTGGCAGCCGCCCATCTCCGGCGAAGACATCATGTACGCCTTCAACCTGAAGCCCAGCCGCGCCATCGGCGACATCAAGGAGGCCGTGTGCGACGCCATCCTCGACGGCGACATCGAGAACACCCGCGAGGCCGCCTGGCAGCGCATGATCGAAGCCGGCGAAAGCTTGGGACTTACACCTATCAACCCCGTGGACATGCCTAAAACGAACGAAAATGAAAAAGCTAGTCTCTAAAATCGCCATCCCCATTATCGCCGCATTCGTCGTGCTCGCCGGCTGCAACAACAAGCAGCATGTGATGGAGAAGCCGGACAACTTGATCAACCGCATCACGCTGGTCAACATTCTGGCCGACAGCTACTTGATAGAAAGCACGTTGCAGATGACCCCGCAGGATTCCATCGGCAAGGACGAGCTGGCACGACGCTACTACAAGGACCTCTTCGACCGTTACCATATCACCAACGAACAGTTCGCCTCCTCAATAGCCTATTACGTCAGCGAGGAAAAGTCGGCCGATAAACTCCTGAGCGATGCCTCCGCGCTGATTGTGAGCAAGAAAAGCGAGGTGGTGATGTCAGAGTAGGGACAATCTTCACCGTCCGCACATCCAGCGATTTTATCCTGTCATATTGCCGGCGAAAATGTTATCTTTGCCGGCAAATTTTTTGATATGCTTTTCAAGAACGCCTTCGAGCAGCAACCGTCGCTGCGATTTGTATATGAGCGACTGCAGTTCAACTCCGCATTGGGCCGGCAACATTTGCTGAACCTGCCTTTCTGCGCCGATGATGCACAACTCACCGCTGAATTCGACCACTTGGAGACTTTCATCGCCCTTTTGCGCGACGAAAGCCTGCGCCCCGTTCTGTCGCACCTCGGACAGCAAATCCACCAGCTGAACAACATCGCCCCTACCCTGCTCTCCTTGGAGAACGGAGCTGTTTTGGACGACATCCAGCTTTTCGAAATCAAGAAAACCGCCATCCTCACCGATGTCATCGCACAGGATGTCAGCAAGTTGGGAATTTCGTGGCTGACATACGAGCCCATGGGCGAGGTCATCCATCTGCTGGATCCTGAACAGACCCATATCCCTCATTTCTACGTCTATTCGGCCTACGACGAAGAGTTGGCCTGCCTGCGCGAGAAGATGAAGACGTCACGTGACAGTCAGGAGACGGAGACCTACCGTTTCCAAGCCCAGGAAATCGAAGACCGTCTGCGGGCCGAGCTCAGCGAAAAGCTGCGTCCCCACAGCAGGGCTTTGTCGCTGAACCTGCGGAACACGGCCTCCATAGACCTGCTCACTGCCAAGGCACGCCTCGCCCTCGAATGGGGTGCCTGCAAACCGCAAATCGGCGACCGTCATGATCTTAAGATGCTGACAAACCCCGAGATAGCGGCCACATTGGAACAGAAAGGTCGGAAATTCCAGCCCGTGAGCATCGCCTTCGGGCGTGAGACCGTGCTCATCACGGGCGCGAACATGGCCGGAAAATCGGTACTGCTGCAGTCGCTGTCGTTAGCACAGCACCTGTTCCAGTTCGGATTCTTCCTGCCCGCCGAATCGGCGACATTGCCCATTGTCGACGAAGTCATCACCAGTATCGGTGACCGGCAGTCGGCCTTGAGCGGGCTGTCGTCCTTCGCCGTGGAGGTGCTCACCATCGACCGCATCATCAAGACGGCTCGCGACGGCAAGCGGGTGCTCGCGTTGGTCGATGAATTGGCGCGCACCACCAATCCCGACGAAGGCCGCCGGATGGTGAACGGCTTCATCCGCCTCAGCCGGAAACTCGGGCTCACCGCCGTGGTCACCACCCACTACAGCGGTCTTGATGTGGAATGCAAACGATTGCGCGTGAAAGGATTACGGATTCCGGAAGGCACCGACTCACTGAGCATCGGACATATCGCCGACTATATGGACTACACCCTGACGGAAACGCGCGACGACGAAGTCCCCAAAGAGGCGTTCACCATCGCGCGTCTGCTGCGTATAGACGAGGAGTTCCTCGCCGAATGCGGGAAATAAAGAGGTCACTTCGATAGTTTCACGGCCTCCGAGACGGGAATTTTCTCCTCTCCTTTGAAGGCTATGATGAAGGCATCGGGGTATTTGGATTTAAGCGATGCCAGTATCTCCTTTGCCGACTGCAAATTGCTTTCGCTGCCGGCGGTGAATTTCCAAAGGCCGCCTTCATAGTAACGGTTCACTTTGGGGATGCCGTTGAACCGCTTGTCGTTGAGGGCGATTTTGTCGGGCAACGCCATGAACTGCACCATAAAACGGACGCCGTCGGGATTCACGGGCGTGTTCGCGCTCTTGGCCGTCTCGTCGGCGTCATCCTTATTCTTATCCTTATCCTTATCCAACTGATTATCAGCAACCTTATCCGAAGTCTGACTATCCTTCACGTTGTTATCCTCGGCTTTGGGCTCCTGTTTTTGGGGTTCGGGCGTTGACACCCGGTCGCCGGTCATCTGCGTGTAGTAGGAGGCAAAGCCTTGGTAGATGGCGTTGGCTATCTCCTTCTTGTGCTGCTCGTCGGTGAGGTACTTCTCCTCGGTCGGGTTCGACAGGAAGCCCATCTCGATGAGGATGCTGGGCATGGAAACGGACCAAAGCACCCAGTAAGGAGCCTGTTTCACGCCTCTGTCGAGCATGTGCGTGGTAGAGACGAGATTCTTCTGCACTTTGTCGGCCAGCAGGATGGAGCTGTTGAGGTAGGCGGAGGAATAGAGGGAGAACATGACAGCGGACTCCGGGGAGTTGGGGTTGAAGCCGGCGTAATGTTCTTTGTACCCATCCTCCATGAGCATGGCGGCGTTCTCCTTTTTGGCCACCGCCAGATTCTTTTCCGACTTGTCAAGACCCATCACGTAGGTCTCGACGCCGTGGGCGGAGTGGTTGTCGTTGGCGTTGCAATGGAACGAGATGAAGAGGTCGGCATGGTGGTTGTTCGCGATTTTGGCGCGGTTGTAGAGTTCCACGAAGACATCGGTGCTACGGGTATATATCACCTTGACATTCGGGCAGTTTTCGCTGATGAGCTTGCCTGTTTTCAGCGCAACGTCAAGCGCCACGTCTTTCTCGCGGGAGTACGATCCGAGGCATCCGGGATCCTTCCCGCCGTGTCCCGCGTCAATCACCACCTTGAAGGTTTTGCCGTCTTTTTGGGCATTCACGGGCACTGCGAAAAAAGTTATGAACAAACACACGAAGAAAAGAAGTTTCGAGTTCATCCCTTTCGATTTTTTGATTATCTTTGCTGTTTTTTTTTCTGCGCAAAATTAAAACTATTGACTTAAGATTTCGCACGTTGGTTAAAAAATTATACACACTGGATTTTTCATATTTATGGATGTTGTTTATGGCATTCATACTCAGTGTGTTGTGCCTCTCTGCGACGGGTCAGGACACCAGGCGCCGCAGGCCGGTCAAGGCCCCAACGGACACCCTGATGCGCGAAATTTCCAACCCTGATTATGCGGCTTTTGCCGACTCTTCCCTCCCAAGTCCGAAGGTCATCTCCCCCAACGCCATCTCCTCCACGGTGGAGTACAGCGCAAAGGATTCCGTGGTCAACGACCTGCAGCGCCGCTACACCTACCTCTTCGGCGGCGCCGTGGTGAAGTACGAGGACATGGAGCTCCGCGCCGACTACATCGAAATCGACTTCAAGAACAGCGAGTTGTATGCCAGCGGCGTGGCCGACTCCAACGGGCGACTGCACGGCAACCCCGTCTTCATCCAGACCGACGCCAACTACCACGCCCGCGAAATCAAATACAACTTCCAGACCAAAAAGGGCAAGATCACGCACGTCATCACCACCCAGGACGACGGCTACATCCATGGCGAGCAGGTCAAGAAGATGGGCGACAACGTGGCCTACATCAAGCGCGGCAAATACACCACCTGCGAGCTCGACGACCCGCATTTCGAAGTCTCCTTCTCCAAAGCCAAGGTCATCCAGCACGACAAGATCCTCATCGGTCCGGCCTACCTGAGCTTCACCGGTGTGCCCACTCCGCTCGTGCTGCCCTTCGGGTTCTTCCCCCTGGACACCAAGCACAAATCGGGACTGGTGATGCCCTCATTCGGGCAGGCCAACACCATGGGCTTCTATCTCAATGACTTGGGATTCTATTTCGCCATCAACGACAACATCGACCTGCTGATTTCCGCCGACCTCTACACACGCGGCAGCTGGGGTCTGAAAGCCAAGTCGAACTACGCCTTCCGCTACAAATGCAACGGTGCGGTGGAGCTCGGATACTCGCGCATCCTCACCGGCGACCGTATCGACACCGCAAACTTCAAGAAATCGAACAGCTACAAGATCTACTGGGACCACAAGCAGGACAACAAGTCGCACCCGCGCACCCGTTTCAGCGCCCACATCGACGTGCAGAGCTCCAACTACGCCAAATACACGATGACCTCGGCGCAGGACTACCTCTCCAACCAGTTCACCTCCACGGTCAACCTCTCCACCTCCGCCGCCGACGTCTTCTTTGTCGATGCCACCGTTTCCTATTCGCAGAACACCAGCACCCATGCGGTAAACCTCAAGCTGCCCAACGTCAATATGTCGGTGGCGCAGTTCTACCCTTTCCGCAAGAAGAACAAAGTCGGCAGGCTGAAATGGTACGACAACATCTCCATGAAGTGGTCGTCACAGCTCGTCGGGCAGGTGAACACCACCGACTCGATGTTCCTGCAGCCTGTCACGTGGCAGCACTTCGAGACGGGCATGATGCACACCGTGCCCATCACCATCCCCATCAAGATTGCCAAGACCATCAACTGGAACACCAACGTCACCTTCACCGAGAAATGGTACCTGCAGCATTACACGCGCGGGATGGCGTGGGACAGCACGGCTCCCGAGACCCCTCCGGTGCTGCAGCAGTACTTCAACCGCAAATTCGGGGCGGTGCACGACCTGAACATCAACTCCAACCTGACGACCAAGGTCTATGTGATGTACGTCTTCAAGAAGGGCGGATTGAACGCCATCCGCCACATCATCACCCCGACATTGAGCTTCACCTTCCAGCCGATGCTCAACGGCCGCAACACCGGACAGTATGTCAACCCGATGACCGGCGACATTGTGGAGTACAACTATTACGACAACTCCATCTTCGGCGGCGGCAACAACCGGATGTCGGCGCGGGCGCAGGTCTCGTTCGGCAACAATCTGGAAATCAAGGTGCGTTCCAAGAAAGACACGATCACCGGGATGAAGAAGATCCCCATCATCGATAACTTCAACATCTCCATGTACTACGATTTCGCCGCCGACTCGCTAAACTGGTCGCTGCTCACCCTGTCGGGCCGCAGCACCCTCTTCAAACAGCTCTACCTCACCTACAGTTTCATTTTCGACCCCTACAGCATCAACAGCGAAGGCCGTCGGGTGAACGTCACCGAGTGGGACGCCAACCACCGACTGCTGCGTTTCTCGTCCGGATCATACAGCATCTCCCTGAACTACCGTATCGACCAGAACACCTTCAGATCGAAGGATCCCGAGCGGCAGAAGGCGCGGTTGCCGTGGTCGTTCACGTTCAACTACTCGTTCACTTACGGCATCAACGACAACCTCGACTACTACCGCGCCATCTACTACGGCGACGACCTGAAGCCTTACAAGAACAACATGGTGCACACCCTGAACGTGAACGGAGAGGTGAACATCACGAAAAAATGGAAGGTGGGATTCACCACGGGTTACGATTTCGTGCAGAAGTCGCTCTCCTACACCTCCATCGACATCTACCGCGACATGCACTGCTGGGAGATGAGCTTCAACTGGATCCCCACGGGCTACCGCAAAGGCTGGAGATTCACCATCAACGTGAAATCAGCCGCCTTACGCGATGTGTTGAAGTTGCCGCTGCACCACGACTTCAGAAGCAATCTGTAGTAAGGGTTATGGTTTAAGGGTTAAGGTTTAAGGGTTAAGGTTTATGGTTTAAGGGGGATGGTTTATGGGTTAAGGGTTAAAAGGTTATGGGTTGAGGGGGATGGGTTTATTATAAAAGACACTATTAGAAAAAATATACTATGAGCAAGTTCACGCACCTGCATGTGCATACGCAATATTCCATTCTCGACGGGATGTCGGCCATTCCCGCGCTGATTGACAAGTGCCTGGCGAATGGCATGAACGCCATGGCCATCACCGACCACGGGGTGATGTACGGCATCAAAGAGTTCTCCGACACCGTGGCCAAAAAGAACGGCAAAGTGAAGGACGAGATCAAGGCGTTGGAGAAGCAGCTTCCGGAGTTGACCGACGAGGCGGAAATCGCGGAATGCCAACAGAAAATCGCCGCGCTGAAAGAGAAAATCTTCAAGCCGATTTTCGGTTGCGAGGCGTACGTGGCGCGCAAGACCAACACGAACCCCGAAGGCAGCCGCCTCATCCACGAGCACAAGGAGAACGGCAGCGGCTACCATCTCATCGTGCTCGCCAAGAACGAGATCGGCTATCATAACCTCTGCAAAATCATCTCATTAGGCTGGATCGACGGCAAATACTACAAGCCCCGCATCGACCGTGAACTGTTGGAGAAGTACCACGAGGGGCTGATTGTCTCCTCCGCGTGTCTCGCCGGCGAGGTGCCGCGCAACATCACCAACGGCGAGTACCAAAAAGCCAAGGATGCCGCGCTCTGGTTCAAAAGCATCTTCGGCGACGACTATTATCTTGAGATACAACGACATAAGACCGACAAGCCCGGTGGTGACCGCACTGTCTATGAGCAGCAGAAGGTGGCCAACGAAGGCATCCTGCGCTTGGCAGCCGAAACCGGCATCAAGGTCATCGCCACCAACGACGTGCACTTCGTGAACGAGGACGATGGCGAGGCCCACGACCGGCTCATCTGCCTCAGTACCGGCAAGAAATTCGATGACACCGACCGTCTGCACTACACCAAGCAGGAATGGCTGAAGACCCCCGAGGAGATGGAGGCTATCTTCTCCGATGTGCCCGAGGCATTAGCCAACACACAGGAGATTGTGGACAAGGTGGAGACTTACGCCCTGAAGCACGCCCCCATCATGCCGATGTTCGAGATTCCCGAGGAGTTCGGCACCGTGGAGAGCTACAAGCAGAAATTCTCGGAGGAGGACCTCCGCGCCGAGTTCGAGAGCGGCGAAGGCGGCGAGGGCCGTATCAAGAAGCTGGGCGGTCTGGAGCGCGTCTATCGTATCAAGCTGGAGGCCGACTACCTGCACAAGCTCACTATGGAGGGCGCGGTGCAACGGTACGGCGACCCCATCGATCCCGAGATACTGGAGCGCATCGAGTTCGAGCTCAGCGTGATGCGCAACATGGGCTTCCCCGGCTACTTCCTCATCGTGCAGGACTTCATCGCGGCGGCCCGCGGCATGGGCGTCTCCGTGGGTCCGGGACGTGGATCCGCGGCCGGTTCCGTGGTGGCCTACTGCCTGAAAATCACCGACGTCGATCCCCTCAAGTACGACCTCCTGTTCGAGCGTTTCCTCAACCCCGACCGTATCTCCCTGCCCGATATAGATGTCGATTTCGACGATGAGGGACGATACAAAATCCTCGACTGGATCACCAAGAAATACGGCAAGGAGAAAGTGGCGCACATCATCACTTACGGCACGATGGCCACAAAGTCGAGCCTCAAGGACGTGGCCCGCGTGCACGACCTGCCCATCCCCGACTCCGACCGGCTCACCAAAATGATCCCAGTGAAGTTTCCCGAGGACCCGAAGACCCACAAGGCCCCGAAGGTGAATATCAAGACCTGTCTCGAGAATGTGCCGGAGTTCAAGGCCGCATACGACAGCAGCCCGCGCATCCACGACATCATCCACTATGCCAGCCAGTTGGAGGGCACCGTGCGGCAGGTCGGCATCCATGCCTGCGGTGTCATCATCGGCGCCGACGACCTCACCAAGTTCGCCCCCCTCTCCACCGTGGAGGACAAAGAGGCGAAAGAGGACATCATCGTCACGCAGTACGAAGGCTCCGTCATCGAGGATGTGGGCCTCATCAAGATGGACTTCCTCGGCCTCTCCACGCTCACCATCCTTAAGGAGGCCATCTCCAACATCAAGAAATCCAAGGGGATAGAAGTCGATATCGACCACATCCCGCTCGACGACCCCGAGACCTACCAGCTCTACTGCAACGGCGACACCATCGGCACGTTCCAGTTCGAATCCGGCGGTATGCAGAAATATCTGCGCGAGCTGCAGCCCTCCACCTTTGAGGATCTTATCGCTATGAACGCCCTCTACCGTCCGGGCCCCATGGACTACATCCCGCAGTTCATCGACCGCAAGCAAGGGCGCGAGAAAATCGAGTACGACATCCCCGTCATGGAGAAGTATCTGAAAGACACCTACGGCATCACCGTCTATCAGGAGCAGGTGATGTTGCTGTCCAGGCTTTTGGCCAACTTCACCCGCGGCGAGTCCGACACGCTGCGTAAGGCGATGGGCAAGAAGCTGAAAGACAAGCTGGACGCCCTCAAGCCCAAGTTCATCAGCGGCGGCAAGGCCAACGGCCACGACGAGAAGACGTTGGAGAAGATCTGGGCCGACTGGGAGAAGTTCGCCTCCTACGCCTTCAATAAGTCGCATGCCACCTGCTACTCGTGGGTCGCCTACCAGACCGCCTACCTCAAAGCCCATTACCGTGCCGAGTATATGGCGGCCAACTTGACGAACAGCGTCACCGACATCAAGAAGATCACCACCTACATCGAGGATTGCCAGAAGAGCGGCATCACCGTCAAAGGGCCCGACATCAACGAGTCGGACGAGACGTTCACCGTCAACAAGGACGGCGACATCCGCTTTGGTTTGGCGGCGTTGAAGGGGGTCGGATTCAGCGCGGCGAGCAGCATCGTGAACGAGCGCAACGCCCACGGTCCCTACACGAGCATCATGGATTTCTTCGAGCGCGTCAACCTCGCCAGCTGCAACAAGCGCTGCCTGGAATCGTTGGCCTACGCCGGCGCGTTCGACTGCTTCCCCGACATTCACCGGGCGCAGTACTTCATCGTCAACGACAAGGGCCGCAACACCATCGACATGCTCATCTCCCGAGCCTCTTCCAAGGAGAAGAACGCCACGCAAATCGACATCTTCGCGGAGATGTCCAGCGAGGACAGCGGCGCCGTGGAGGACACGTTCGTCTTCCCGCAGTGCGACCCGTGGAACTACTACGACCAGCTCAAGTACGAAAAAGACGTGGCCGGATTCTTCATTTCCGGGCATCCGCTCAAGGAGTACCAGGTCATCATCGACAGCTTCACAAACGCCGACATGTCGCAGATGGAGGACTCCGACTTCCTGGCCCGCAGTGTGCAGGGAGGCAAAGGCATCCAGGTGGCGGGAATCGTGAGCAGCGTGATGTCGGGCATCAGCAAGACCGGCAACCCTTACGGCAAAATCGTGTTGGAGGACAACAGCGGCACCTGGACGTGGTTTCTGCGCGGCTCCAACTTCCAGAAATACGAGTGGCTGCTCAAAACCGGCAACCGCGTCTTCGTGAACGCTTCCGTACGGCAGAACATCTGGAAGGACAAGAACACCCAAGAGGACGTGGTGCGCTATGACGTGAACCCGGTGCAGATCTACCCGCTGAACGAAGTCTATGAGAAGCTCTGCAAGGGGGTGCAACTGCAACTGCAGTTGGGGGAAATCACGGGGGCTTTGGCTTTGCAAATCAAGGAGATGCTGGACAAGCATTCCGGCAAGATCCCCTTCAACATCCGCATTTTCGAGCGGGACAAAATCTTCTACTCCGACTTCTTCAACTTCGCCGCGAAGGTCGATCCCGAGAGTTTCGTGCGTGACTTCACGCTACCGGCGGAGTATAAGTTGGTGTTGGAAGGGTGATATGACAACCGTCGCGACCTTGACGGCCGTGACCAATTCAGACAGAGATCCTCTTTCGAGAGTGAGTTACCGTTGTGCGGCAGACAGCCACGCATCCAGTTCTGCGGTGCGCGCGCGGTATTTCGCGATCTGCCCTTCGATGAAGTCGTCGCTGAACTTGCGGTCGCAGAAGCCGTTGCCCCGCGCCACGTACTCGTCATCCTCCAACGAGCCGTATAACTCCAAATAGTTATCCAAATACCCCTGGTTCTCAAGCAGCAGGCGCTTCAAATCCTCCGCATCGGCCTCGAACGATTCGCCGGTGGAATAACGGTATGTTTTCTTTTTCTGCATATATTGTCGTCAACTATTCACTTTGCTTGCCACCGCCTTTCCCCTCTTCAATCGCGGACTCGAGACGGGCGTCGTTTTCAAACAGTTCTTTCACGAATTTGTCTTTTTTATTGTCGGCGGAGGCGTTGGAAACACTCTGGCGTTGTTTTTGGAGTTCGAAGGCGGCAAACTCCTCGTCGCTCACCCCCATCAGCTCCTTGCACTGCTGAAAATCCTCCTTCAGACTCTCCCCAACAAGGCCGCTCATTAAAATGTAAGTGCTATACGGGAACTCCAGTGCTGTTTGCAGATCCCAACAATGGGACTTCTGTAAAAATTCGTTCTTGCACGAATCGATTATTATAGATTCGTAGGAGTCCCGGTCATGATAAAATGTGGAAATCATCTCCACAAATCGCACATTGTCGAGGGTGTTTAGCGTTTCGAAATTGGACGAGAAGATTTGTGCCGTGGTATTGTCGAAGTGCTCATTCGGCATACAATGGTTGAAAAAGAATCTCTTTTGCTCGAAAGTCGATGTGTCGCGCGCCACTTCGATTTGCAGTTCAAGCCCTTCGCGAAGCATGGAATCGATATGTTCAACGAGTTCGATGGAACGGTTCATGTCGTAGAGCACGTACATCACCATCTGCCGTTTGCTTTCCTCCTTTTGCTTTTTGTCGATGAGCGCCGCCGTGCCGAAGGTGAGCACGATGGAGAAGGTGGTAGCGATGAAGGTCATCAGCAGATCCTTCAGCCACGGCCACCGCACAAAATTCGATATTCTGTCAGTGTTGGAAGTCGAGTTTTTGTTTTTTGTTCCGAATCTCATAATCACAAAATTCAAGCGGCAAAAATACAATTTTTTAGTTTAGGGTTTAAGGTTTAGAGTTTAACGTGACAGAAAACGACATCAAAATCTTAAACTCTAAACCATAAAAAATAGTATCTTTGCCGCATCAAAAAATACCGAAACTATGCAATTGGAATTCACATTTGAAGATAAGGAATTTATGGCTCAGCGCGGGAGCGAACCCGCACAGGTGGAGCAGCAGTTCGCCAACTTTGAGAAGGGCTTCCCCTTCGCCGACATCGACCGGCCGGCGACCGTGGACGACGGCATCCTTCGCCTTGACGAAGAGGAGGTGGCCGCTTTGGAGGCCGAATACCCCTACGCCATCGAGGGCAAGAAGATCGAGAAGTTCGTGCCCGCGTCCGGCGCCGCGTCCCGCATGTTCAAGGATCTCTACGCCCTGCTGAACGAGAACTTGGACGACAAACAGCAGGAGTTAGCGAAGACCTTCCTCGCCACCCTGCCCCGCTACCCGTTCTACGAAGCGCTGAAGCAGGTGATGGCCGGCAAGCAGCTCGACCTCGATGCCGAAATCCAGAAGGGCAACTTCCGCCTCATCATCCAATATCTTCTTGAGAAAGAGGGTCTTAACTACGGCAACCTGCCCAAAGGCCTGCTGCTCTTCCACCGCTACGACAACGAAATCCGCACCGCCATCGAGGAGCATTTCGTGGAGGCCGCGCTTTACGCCACCTCCGGCATCGACGCCTACCTGCACTTCACCGTCTCTGAGCACCATCTGGAGCTCTTCAAGGCGAAAGTGGCGGAAATCCAGCCCGTCTATGAGGAGCGTTTCGGGGTGAAATACCACGTCACCTTCTCCATGCAGGCCGCTTCCACCGACACGCTGGCGGCCACGGAGGACAACCAGCCCTTCCGCGACGAAAACGGCAAATTATTGTTCCGTCCCGGCGGACACGGCGCGCTCATCTACAACGTCAACAACCGCGACGCCGACATCCTCTTCGTGAAGAACATCGACAACGTCACCAAAGACCAGAACATCGCCCCCACCGTCATCTACAAGAAGGTATTGGCAGCGTATCTTTCGCAGCTGCAAAGCATTCAGTTCCAGTATCTTAAAATCTTAGAAGCCGGCGAGGTGGATCCAATGATGTTGTGCGAGATCATGGACTTCGCCGAGAGCAAGCTGATGATTTCCCTCGATGAACAGCCCACGGCCGAGGAGCTCTACGAGCTGATGAACCGTCCGGTGCGCCTCTGCGGCATGGTGAAGAACGAGGGCGAACCTGGCGGCGGTCCTTTCTGGGTGCGCGACACCGAGGGCAACTGCTCGCTGCAGATCGTGGAGTCGTCGCAGATCGACAAGAACGATCCCGAAAAGCTGGCCATCATGGCAAAGGCCACCCACTTCAACCCCGTCGATATGGTCTGCGCCATCAAGAACTACAAGGGCGAGAAGTTTGACCTGCTGCAGTACGTCGATCCCAACACAGGCTTCATCTCCTCCAAGTCCTACAACGGCAAGACCCTGAAAGCCATGGAGTTGCCCGGCCTCTGGAACGGCGCGATGGCCGACTGGATCACCGTGTTCGTGGAGGTTCCGCTCGCCACGTTCAACCCCGTGAAGACCGTTTTCGATTTGCTGAAGAGAAACTGAGACTTAAGACTTTTAGGGGAATTCGGAAGGATTCCCCTTTACAGGTTCATATTGTGATGCTCGGTTTGTAGCTGCTATAAATAATGAACAATCTTATGATGATTACGGATTTCCGAACGCCATTGCGGCATTCTGAATTTTTATATTTTTGCCCGTTTTTCGTGCGGATGATGCGATGACGCACTGCCTCGGAGAGGCAAAACGCGCGAAGCGCAAGTAACCCCAGACAAGCGAAGCGCAGTGTGGGGCCAAGCAAAAAACAACAAAACTACAAACCTATATGGCGAACAACGAAGTCAAGAAACTGGCCGGGCAGACGGCCATATACGGCGGCACCACCGTGCTCAGCAGGCTGCTCAACTACCTGCTCGTGCCGCTCCACACCTATCTTTTCAGCAACGCCGCCGACTACGGTGTCGTGGGCGAACTCTACGCCTGGACGAGCCTCTTCATCGTGATCCTCACCTACGGCATGGAGACCGCCTTCTTCAAGTTCTCGCAGGACGACGAAATCAAGGACCGCGTCTATAGCACCGTGGTGGGGTCGCTGCTGGTCACCTCCACCCTCTTCATCGTGCTCTGCTCGGTCTTCGCGCAGCCCATCGCCGACTGGCTCCGCTACCCCACCCACCCCGAATACGTGCGCTGGTTCGCCGTCATCATCGGCGTGGATGCCCTCACATCCATCTTCTTCGCGCACCTGCGGTTCCTGAACCGTCCCATACGGTTCGCGGCCGTCAAGATCACCAACATCCTCGTCAACGTACTGCTCAACCTCTTTTTCCTGTTGCTCTGTCCGTGGCTGCTCACCAAGAACCCCGACTCGGCTTTCGTCAACGCCATCTACAACCCGGAGATCGGGGTCGGCTACATCTTCATCGCCAACCTCGTGGCCAGCGTGGTCACCCTGCTGATGCTCTTCCCGGGCATCCTCAAGCAGAAGTTCGTCTTTGACTGGCAGCTCTGGAAGAAGATGTTTCGCTACGCCTTCCCGCTGCTGATCTTCGGTCTCGCCGGCATCGTCAACGAGACCATGGACCGTGTGCTCATCAAGCGGCTGTCGCTCGCCGCCGAGCCGCAGGCCTCCGTAGGCATCTACAGTGCGTGCTACAAGATCTCCATCCTGATGACCATCTTCATCCAGGCTTTCAAATACGCCGCCGAGCCCTTCTTCTTCCGCAAGGCGAAAGACAAGGACGCGAAGGAGACCTACGCCGAGGTGATGACCGCCTTCGTGCTGGTCTGCTCCGTCATCTTCGTCGGCATCATGCTCTACATGGACCTCGTGCAGTATTTCGTGGGCGCGACCTACCGCGTGGGTCTGCCCATCGTGCCCATCCTGCTGATGGCCAATCTCTTCCTCGGCATCTTCTACAACCTTTCGATTTGGTACAAGCTCACCGGTCAGACCAAGTTCGGGGCCTATATCGCCCTCTTCGGCGCAGCTATCACATTAGTTCTCAACTGGCTGCTGATCCCGCGCTTCGACTACATGGGCGCGGCCTGGACCACCTTCGCCTGCTACCTCTCCATGATGGTGGTCTCCTACCTTCTCGGTCAGAAGTACTACCACGTGGATTACGACCTCAAGCGCATCCTCTTCTACCTCTTCTTCGCGGTGGCGGTGTATGGCTTGAGCGTCGGGGTCAACAAACTCTTCGGCATCGAAAGCATGGGTGTCCGCCTGGCGGTCAACACGGTGATTTTGATCGGCTATTTGGCGGTTTTAGGATGGATGAACAAGGAGATAGTGCGGGGGATTTTGAGGCGAAAATGATTATGAATTGAATTTGCCCGTACACCTGACGGCGTGCGAACAGTGCGCGCGCGTTATACCAGACAAACCATACGCAACTCCTCTGAGAAGCGTGCGATACCCTCTTGGATGCGCTGTACAGTTTTGGACGACGGACGACTTTTACCAGTGGCATAATGACTGAGTTGATGCCGGTTAATGCCCGTTATGGTCTGCAAATCAGCGAGATTCAGTCTTCCGTTGATATATTGAAGGAAACTGGCCGTGTCGAATTTGTACACAAACTCCATATCGGGCAATGACGGAAGCATCTCTTTCGCCTCCGCATACGAATTCTTCAAGTCATCCATTGCCTCTCCTACGGTCTTCCCCATTCCGATAAAACCTATTTTATGTTTATGCTGCGGCACTGCCGTATAGCTGCCGTCATTGTTCCGCTCTATGATCACTGTGATGTTTTCCATTATCTTGCAATTTTGATTATTTCACATTTATCCCTGATTGTTCTCTGACATATTTCATCAACTCCTTGCCTACATCAGCTGTTGAGTGTCTTGGAAGTTGAAATCTTTGTTCAGAGACGGGGCTCCACCACCATTCATGGTTTTTACCATCGCACACAAAATAGCATCCATTCGCTTTTAGCTTCTTTTTGAGTTCTGATATTTTCATAGTTGTTTTTCTCAACGCAAAAATACACAAATGTTAATTATATTCAATATATAAACGAATATTTTTATTAACAGAATTATGAACAATCGTATTCTGTTTTAATTACATAGTATGCTTTTCTGAGAAATGTTACACCCCGAACGAAAAAAAATCAACGCCTGTGATTTTTCGGAGTATCTTTGCATGACGTGACCGGCACGAGACCGCCGAGGGTCAGAATCAACATGATGTTGCCGCCCGGCCAATGCATCATCTTGAACAACAAGGCCAAACTCAACACAAAGTGCAACCCAGCGCCACAGCAACACATAGGACGCTGTATTTGGATGATTTACCTGATTTTGCCATAGTACGATAGATTTAATCCGCGAAAATACAATTTTTATCCATTTTCACCGTCACCCCCTCATCGGCCAAAACAACGTCAGGAAAATAGCGTTTGGCGCACTCCAAGAAGCAATCCTCAGTTTTGTAGCGCGAGGAGAAATGTCCCAACAGCAGCTTTCCCGCACCGCACGCTTTGGCGAACTCGGCGGCCTGGGCAGCCGTGGAATGGTCGTACTTGCGGGCGAGTTCCTCGTCCCCTTCGCAGTAGGTGGCGTCGTGGTAGAGCAGGTCCACGCCCCGCAGCAGGTCCGCGTACTGCATCACCGGACGGGTGTCGGAGAGGTAGGCGTAGCTGCGTGCCGGAGCCGGCGGGGTAGTCAGTACCTCGTTGGGAATCACCCGGCCGTCGGCGGTGGTGAAGTCTCCCCCACCACGGATCCGCTCGATTTCCATGCGCGGGATAGCGTATTGCTTGATGCACTCGGGGATAATGTGCCGACTACCCTGCTTCTCGCGGAAGAGGAACCCGTAGCACGGCACGCGGTGCTCTAACGGGAAGGCTTTCACGTCAAAGTGCGGGTCCGAGTGTATCACGGTAGGTTTCTTACAATCAATCGGAAGGATACGGATGTCGAAGTCAGCGTGGGTGACGAAGAAGTCGATCTGCGCCTTGAGGATGTCCACGAAATCGGCGGGCACGTGGAGGTGTATGTCGGTGGTGCGTTTGTCGAGCGACAGCGACGAGAGCAACCCGACCAGTCCGAGACAGTGGTCTCCGTGGGCGTGGCTGATGAAGATGTGCTCCAGCTGTCCGGGGTGGAACCCATACCGCAGGAACTGCGTCTGCGTTCCCTCGCCGCAGTCGATCATGTACAGTTTGCCGCTATGGCTGAGAATCTGCGAGGAGGTGTGGTGCCGTAACGTCGGTTTTGCACTCCCACAGCCGAGAATCGTGACGGTGAGTTCTACCATAGTAATCTTATTATGTGTTCAGGACGAAAAGATCGATTCTTGTCGGTGAAACGATTGGCCTTGACGGGCAAGCCGCTACAGTCTCCGCGACACCTTGGGCAGCACCTCGGCTTTCCAGGTCGCGAAAGTGCCGTCGAGGATTTTCTGTCTGGCCGTCTTCACCAAGTCGAGGTAAAAGTGCAGATTGTGGATGCTGCCGATCATCGGGCCGAGGATTTCGTCGGCGACGTAGAGATGGCGCAGGTAGGCACGGGTGTACTCACGGTCGGCGAAGAGGTCGCTTTCCGCATCGAGGGGGGTGAAGTCGGTCTTCCATTTCTCGTTGCGCATGTTCATGATGCCGTCCCAGGTGAAAATCATCCCGTTGCGACCGTTGCGCGTGGGCATCACGCAGTCGAACATATCAACGCCCAGCGCAATGTCTTCCAATATGTTGGCCGGCGTGCCGACGCCCATCAGGTAGCGCGGTTTGTCTTTCGGCAAGATCTGGCAGCAGATGTCGGTCATCTCGTACATCAGCTCGGTGGGTTCGCCCACGGAGACGCCGCCGATGGCGTTGCCGTCGCAGTTCTTGGAGGCGACGTACTCGGCAGACTGCACGCGCAGGTCCCGGTAGGTGCTGCCTTGCACAATCGGGAAGAGCGTCTGCTCGTAGCCGTAGTAGGGCTCGGTTTCGGCGAGACGGGCGATGCAGCGGTCGAGCCACTTGCAGGTGGTCTCCATCGAGTTTTTGGCGTACTTGAAGTCGGCGGGATAGGGAGTGCACTCGTCGAAGGCCATGATGATGTCGGCCCCGATGGCGCGCTCGATGTCCATCACCTTCTCCGGGCTGAAGAGGTGTCGCGAGCCGTCGATGTGCGACTGGAACCAGACGCCCTCTTCGGGGTTGATCTTGCGCCGGTGGCTCAGCGAGAAGACCTGGAAGCCGCCGCTGTCGGTAAGGATCGGGCGGTCCCAGCCGTTGAACTTGTGCAGTCCGCCGGCCGCGCGCAGCACCTCGATGCCGGGCCGCAGGTAGAGGTGGTAGGTGTTGCCCAGGATGATCTGTGCTTTCACATCCTCTCTCACATCCCTGATATGCAGCGATTTGACAGCACCGAGCGTACCTACGGGCATAAATATCGGGGTCTCAATCAGACCGTGCGCGGTCTCGATCAGGCCGGCGCGTGCACGGCTTTTCCCATCTTCTTTTTGGAGTGTAAACTTCATTTTTTCTGTTCGTAAGTATGTTTATATTTTTTTGGCAAAAATACATCTTTTAACGAAATAATGCGTACTTTTGCGCCCAAACTATTAACCTAAACCGTTTCATAAAATGCAGATAACGAGAGTAGCATTGGCTATTTTAATCCTGTTTGGCGTTATAACTCTCATACAATTAGTCTATTACTACGTCATATACGGTCGTTTCGCGTTCCACAGGAAGAAGTCCGCGCTCGGGTTCCGCGACATCCCGGTCTCCGTGGTCATCGTGGTTCGTGACGACGCGGCCTTAGCCGTCCAGAACCTTCCCCTGCTTCTCGAGCAGCAGTATTCCTCCTACGAGATCGTGATTGTGAACGACCGTTCTCGCGACGAGAACTCGTTGCAGGCCATCCGCGAGTACAAGGACCGCTTCCCCAACATCAAGCTGGTTGATTTGAGCACGGCCGTCTCCACCAGCCGGGGCAAGAAGATGGCCATCTCCATGGGGGTGAAGTGCGCCACCTACGACCACATCCTGCTCACCTCCCCCGACTGCAAGCCCGCGTCGCGCCTGTGGCTCTCCAAGATGGCCCAGAACTTCCAGTTCCAACAGCGCATTGTGTTGGGTTACAACACCTTTGAGAAGAAAAAAGGCATCTACAGTCATTTCTTGCATTTCGACAATCTCATCAGCGCGGTGCAGTATTTCGCCCACGCGCTGATGCACAGCACCTACCGCGGCGACCTGAACAACGTGGCATTCGTGCGGCCGCTCTTCTACAAGCAGAACGGCTTCATCGCCTACAACCACCTGCTCTACGGAGAGGAGGACATTTTCATCCACCGCGCCTCCACCCCGAACAATGTGGCTGTGGAGTTCGACCCCGACGCGGTCACCCTGCAACAGCATTCACCGTCGTACGGTTACTGGCGTCTCCACAAGGTCAGCCTCTTCTTCACCCGCAAGTTCAACTCCCTGAAAAACAGGATTCTGCTGAGCGGCTACGAACTCACGAACCTACTGTTCTACGGCATTCTGGCCCTCGCCATCGTCATCTCCCTGCACCAACCGTTAGCCCTTTACATCGCCATCGGCATCGCCGTGCTGCGCATCGCGAGCCTGTACGTCGTCATGGGCATCGCGGCCAAGAAACTGCACGAGACGCAGATCATCCCGCAGCTCCTGTTCTACGACCTCCTGTTCGCCATCCTGACCCCGTTACTCTGGCTGTCGGCCAAATTACACCATAAAAAGATAGCGCAATGATAGAAACCTGCCAGACTGAAAAGGCCAAGCGCGACTACATGCTGCTCCGCAAGGCGCTGGACGACAACGACCAGCAGGCCTACGCCGAGCTGATGAGCCTCTACCGCGACAGCATCTACTATATGCTGGTGCGCATGGTGAAGAACAAAGACGACGCCGAGGACCTCACCCTGATGACCTTCGGCAAGGCGTTCCGCTACCTCGACAAATACACCCCGAAATACGCCTTCTCGACGTGGCTCTACCGCATCGCGCTCAACAACAGCATCGACTTCCTGCGCATGAAGAACAACATGCCGCAGTACTTCGAGGAAGATCTCTACACCTCCAGCACGACCTCCATCATCGACCAGAGCGAGGACAACTTGCAGCGCAACCCCGAGGAGGAGATCATCGACAAGCAGCGGCTGCAGTTGCTCCGCGCCGCCGTGTCGGAACTGCCAGAGCGCTACCGCCGGGTCATCGAGCTGCGCTACTACGAGGATCTCGCCTACGAGGAAATCGCCGAGCGGCTCGGGCTGACCCTCTCCAACGTCAAAATCCAGATCATGCGCGCCAAACAGATGCTCTCCGAGCTGATGAAACCGATGCGCAACGCGATGTAGTCTTTACGGGAGAACAATCGCTCAATCCTCTCAACATTTTCAGAGAAAATCTGAAAGCAATCCGACAATAATTGTAAAGTTATGAACTATAAGAAAGTATTCGATACGATGGTGAGTGAAACGGCCCATTATCTCACCAAAAACGGTCTGAAGACCATGGTGCTGGGTCTTTCCGGCGGGCTTGACTCCACCGTGACGGCCGCCATCTGCCACGAGGTGGTGGCGCGCTATCCCGAACAGCAGTTCAAGTTCATCGGCGTCAGTCTGCCCTGCTCGTCGAACTCCGTGGAGGAGAACGACTCGGCCAGTCTGGCCATGAAGGCTTTCTGCGACGAATACTGGGTGGAGAACCTTCAGGCCCAGTATCTGTTGGTGAAGGCCACCTGCGAGCAGCGCTACCCCTCGACGCCCATCTCGCAGGGGAACATCAAGGCCCGCCTGCGCATGATTTACCTCTACAACCTCGCCTCGGTGACCGGCGGGCTCGTCATGGACACCGACAACCTGACGGAGCACAACCTCGGGTTCTGGACCATCCACGGCGACGTGGCCGACTACAACCCCATCGGCGGGCTGTGGAAACACGAGGTGTACGAGCTCTGCAAGTATCTCTTCACCGAAGTCCATCCCGACGAGAATTGCCCGTGCCACCAGGCCCTGCGCGCAGGCTACGACATCACGCCCACCGACGGCAACGCGGTGGCAGCCGGCGGTGACATGGCCCAAATCGCTCCCGGCCACACCTACGAAGAGGTGGACGACATCCTGAACACCTACCTGCAGCACGGTGACGACGAACAGGAGATGAAACGCCTGGACGAAGCCTACGGCGCAGAGACCGTGGAGCGCGTGCTGACCCGCCACCGCAGATCCGAGTTCAAGCGCAAACGTATGCCGTTGGTCATCGAACGTTCACTTTACGACACATGCGAATAAGCGACTACATCACCGGCACCGTCATCCAGGGGTTGGGGAACGGACACAAGTTCGGCTTCCCCACCGCCAACGTGCAGCCCGACGAACCTGTGAATATAGAGAATGGGGCGTACGCCGCTTGGGTAAAATACGACGGGAAACGCTACAAGGGGATGCTCTACGTGGGCACGCGCCCGACGCTGGACCTGCACGAGCTCACCTGCGAAATCCACGTTATCGACGCCAGCCCCAGACTCTACGGCAAACAGATTGCGTTCAAACCCGTTTACAAAATCAATGGGGAGATAAAATTCAGGAGCCAGGAAGAACTAATCGAAGCCCTTCATAAATACAAGAGTTCCGCCAAATTCCTCCTGACCCACAGTTGGATCCACCATTTCAACCCGACACTTGACGACATCAAGGAGATCATGCCCATCATCGAGCAGGCGAAACGCAGGATGAAGGAGCAAGGCCTCGACCAGTGGCAGGACGGATACCCCGACGAGGCGGCCATTCGTAACGACAAGCGGAAGCATCAAGGGCATTATTTTCGCAAATGTATGGAGCCCGCCGCCTATGCCGCCATCGTGTTCGACAAGGACCCCTATTACGAAGTCATTGACGGGAAATGGCTCAGCGACGGCGAGCCCTACGTTGTCGTGCACCGTCTCGCCGTTGCCGACGAATTTCTCGGTCTCGACATTGGCTGGCACATTCTCAAGTTCGCGGAACGGAAGGCCCGTGCCAAAGGCGTGAGATGGTTCCGCATCGACACCCACCACGACAACCTCCCGATGCGCAATCTCATCCGCGACTTCGGGTTCACCCTCTGCGGGGTCGTGCAGGTTCGCGACGGGAAAAGACTGGCGTATGAAAAACAGATAACCGATAAATAAAAAAATGTATCTTTGCGGTTTGTAATTCACTGAGTGTTCCTCAAACGTGTGCCTATGGCAAGAAGGCTACATTATCCACTGATAACCAATCTGTTGCTGCTTATCGCAGGTGGCATCCAGACGGTGCGTCTTCGTCTGTCATCCCGACGGCCTCGCATAGCCTCCGAGAACACGCTCCGTAAAATCCTGAATATCAGCAAGAACTCCGATTACGGCAAGGAGCACCATTTCCGGGAAATCCTTTCCGCCCCCAACAGTCACGAGCTCTTCTCCCTGTATCAGCACTTGGTGCCCGCCAACGACTTCGAAGCGTTGCGTCCATACGTCGAGCGGCACAAGAACGGCGAACGCAACGTGCTATTCCCTGGCCGGCCGGTGATGTACGCCACCACTTCCGGCACCACCGCCAAGCCCAAATGGGTGCCCATGACCCACAAGTATCTGAAGGACGTTTACGGCACCATGTCGCACGTGTGGGTTTGGAACTTCGTCAAGCACCGCAAACTGGCGCTCGCGGGGCACATTTTCGCCATCGTGGGCAAGGAATGCGAAGGTCACGCCCCTGACGGCACCCTCTACGGGTCGGTGAGCGGCGTGTTAGTGCGCGACATCCCGCGTATCATCAAGCGGCGTTACACCGCACCCGCCAGCGTGATGTCCATCGACGACTATACCGCCCGCAACTACACGCTCATGCGGCTGGCCATCCAGCACTGGGATGTCACCCTCTGGGCCACCGCCAACCCCTCCACCATCATCGAGCTCCAACGCTCCGTGGATGAGCATCTTGACACGATGATCGACGACATCGAACGGGGCACCCTGAGCGAGGAGTTCGACATCGCGCCGGAGATCCGCGAGGAGCTGCGCGCCTACATACGTCCCAACCCCAAGCGCGCCGCCGAACTCCGTCAGCTCCGCGACGAGCACCACGGGCGTATCCTTCCGAAAGACTATTGGCCGCAACTGCAAATCCTCAGCACCTGGAAATGCGGCAACACGAAAGTCTATATGGAGAAGTACCTTGACCATTTCAACTTCGAGCAGACGTTCTACCAGGAGCTCGGCTACATCGCCACCGAGTGCCGCTTCGGCTTCGCCTTGGACGACACCCTCGAGTCGGTGATGTTCCCGCATCTCCACTACTACGAGTTCGTGGCCGAAGAGGAGCTGGAGTCCCCGCACAAGCATTTCCTGCAGCTCGACGAGCTGGAGCAGGGCAAGCGCTACTGCGCCTACGTCACCACCTACTCCGGACTCTTCCGCTACAACATGAACGACCTGATAGAGGTGGGCGGGAAATTTGAGAAGACCCCGACCATCCACATGGTGAGCAAGGTGAACGGCATCGTGTCGCTCACCGGTGAGAAGCTGTACGAGCCGCAGTTCATCGATGCGGTGCGGCAAGCCGAGGAGAAAATCGGTCTGAAGACCAAATTCTTCGTGGGTTTCGCCGATGTGAGCCAGTCCGTCTATCACTTCTATTTCGAGTTCGAGGATCCGGAGACGACACAGGAGGCCGCCGAGAGTTTCGGCAAGACGGTGGACGAGCTGCTCTGCCAGATCAATATCGAATACGCCTCGAAACGGGCCAGCTTCCGGCTGCACGACCCCGTGACGCACCGGCTTATTGACAATGCCTACGCCCGCTTCAAGGCGGCCTGCCTCGACGAAGGCATGCGCGACGGGCAGTTCAAATTCAACCAGCTGATGCAGGACGAGAACCGCCGCAGCAAGTTCCAGGTGCTGATCCTCGGCGAGATGCTCTCGGAGGTGCAGAGCAACGTGATGGTGTTCCGTGCCGACCGCGAGGACCGCATCCGCGAGCGTCAGCAGCGCATCGAGGAACGCCGCCTCGCCCGATTGCAGCGCCGCGCGCACCGGCAGGTTAAGGTTTAAGGGTTATGGGTTATGGGTTATGGTTTAAGGGTTAAGGGGGATGGTTTAAGGAGGATTGGTTAGGATGTTAAGGGGTAAAGGTTAGGGGTTAATAGTTGAGACAACCATGTCAAGAGAAAAAGAGATTTACAAGGTTACATTAGTGGGGTCGGCGGGGAATGTTGCGCTGACGACTTTCAAGTTCATCGCCGGCATACTCGGAAACAGCGCGGCGATGATGGCCGACGCGGTGCATTCGCTTTCCGACTTCCTCACCGACATCATGGTCATCGCTTTCGTCAACATCAGCTCGAAGCCGCAGGACAAGTCGCACGACTACGGTCACGGCAAGTTCGAGACGTTAGCCACGTTTTTCGTAGGGTTGGCGTTGGTGGCCGCCGCCACGGGCATCATCGTGTCGGGGGCTGTGAAGTTGGCGGACTGGCTCAATGGGGCGGAGTTGGAGACACCCGGGAGGCTTGCCTTGTGGGCGGCGTTGGTCTCCATCCTCGTGAAGGAAGTACTTTTCCAATACACAAAGCGCAAGGGCAAGGCGTTAGACTCCCAAGTGATGGTCGCCAACGCCTGGCATCATCGCAGCGACGCGCTCTCCTCCGTGGGGGCGGCGATCGGCATCGGGGGTGCCATCCTGCTCGGCGACCGCTGGACGGTGCTCGACCCGTTGGCCTCCATCGTGGTGGGCGCGATGTTGGTGAAGGTGGCCGTCGACCTGCTCAAAGGGAGCATCAACGAGCTCACCGAGTGTTCGTTGCCCGAAGAGACGGAGCACGAAATCGAGGAGATTATCACCTCATTCCCGGACGTGTCGGATCCGCACAACCTGCGCACGCGGCGTATCGGCAACCGTATCGCCATCGAGGCGCACATCCGCATGGACGGCAACCTGACGTTAGAGACGGTCCATCTCCGCGCCTCCGACATCGAGCGCAAGCTCAAGGAGCGTTTCGGCGCGGACACGCACGTGACGTTGCACACGGAACCGGTGAAAGAGTGTCCAACTCTTGTGTAAGTCTTGTGTAAGTCTTGTTCCAACTGCGAGACGCAGTTGGCTCCTTGACGGCAATCATAAAAAAAAGTAGAGACGCGCCATGGCACGTCTCTACTTTTTTATACAGACACTTGTCTCTTATTTTCCGGCCTTGATGGCGGCTTGGGCGGCGGCCAAGCGAGCCACGGGGACGCGGAACGGGGAGCAGGAGACGTAGTTCAGACCGCTCTTGAAGAAGAACTCCACAGAGGCGGGGTCACCACCGTGCTCACCGCAGACACCGCACTTGAGGTTGTTGCGGGTGCTGCGACCACGCTCGACGCCGAGCTTCACCAGCTGACCGACACCTTCCTGATCGAGGGTGTTGAACGGGTCGGCGGGGATGATCTTCTGGTCGACATACTCGTGGACGATGGCGTTCACGTCGTCGCGGGAGAAACCGAACGTCATCTGCGTCAGGTCGTTGGTACCGAAGCTGAAGAACTGGGCCACCTCGGCGATCTTGTCGGCCACGAGGGTAGCGCGCGGGATTTCGATCATCGTGCCGAAGAGGTACTCGATCTTCACGTTGAACTTGGCCTCGATCTCGGCTTTCACGCGGTTGGCGATGGCTTTCTGGTGTTCGAGCTCCTTCACGTTGATGGTCAGCGGCACCATAATCTCGAGGTGCGGGTCGTGACCTTCGTTCATCAGCTCAGCGGTGGCCTGGAAGAGGGCGCGAAACTGGGTCTCGGTGATTTCCGGATAGACGATGCCGAGACGCACACCGCGGAGACCCATCATCGGGTTCACCTCGTGCAGCGCGTCGATGCGTTTCTTGATTTCCTCGTACGTGAGGCCGCGCTCCTTGGCAACTTCGCGTTGTTTGTCCTCGGTTTGCGGGACGAACTCATGCAACGGGGGATCCATCAGGCGGAAGGTCAGCGGTTTGCCGTCCATCACCTTCAAGGTGCCCTTAGCGGCTTCCTTGATGTAGGGTTCCAGTTCGTTCAGAGCGGCCACGCGTTCCTCCTTCGTGTCGGAGAGGATCATGTTGCGCAGTTTCTCGAGGGGTTTCTCGCTGTTCTTGCCGTAGAACATGTGCTCGATACGGAACAGGCCAATACCCTCGGCGCCGAAATTGACGGCGTTCGTGGCATCTTCCGGTGTGTCGGCGTTGGTGCGGACACCCATTGTGCGGTATTTGTCAACGAGCTTCATGAACTCCACGAAGAGCGGGTTCTCGGTGGCGTCGATCATCTTGACCTCTTCGCCATAGACCCAGCCCTTGGAGCCGTTCAAGCTGATGACGTCGCCTTCCTTGAAGGTCTTGCCGTCAATGGTGACGGTGCGGGCGTTCATGTCAATCTTGATGGCGTCGCAACCGACGATGCAGCACTTGCCCCAGCCACGGGCCACGAGGGCGGCGTGGGAAGTCATACCGCCGCGGGCGGTCAGGATGCCGGTGGCGGCACGCATACCCTCCACATCTTCGGGGTTGGTCTCCTCACGGACGAGGATATTCTTGACCTTCTTGGCGGTGTAAGCCATAGAGGTTTCGCTGTCGAAGGCGATTTTGCCGACGGCGCCGCCAGGACCTGCGGGCAGACCCTTCGCGATGACGGTGTGCTTCTTCTCGTCAGCGGCGTCGAGGATCGGGTGCAGCAGCTCGTCGAGCTGAGCGGGAGCCACGCGGAGCACCACTTCCTTCTCGTCGATGAGGCCTTCGTGCAGCATATCGAGAGCCATTGTCATAGCGGCCACGCCAGTGCGCTTGCCGACACGGCACTGCAGCATGTAGAGTTTACCCTCTTGGATGGTGAACTCGATGTCGAGCATATCGTGATAGTTCTTCTCCAGGATGTTGCGGATGTCGCAGAGTTCCTTGTAGGTCTCGGGCATCAGCTCCTGCATAGACTGCATGTGCTTGTTCTGCTCGTTCTTGGTTTCGTCGTTCAGGGGGTTCGGGGTGCGGATACCGGCCACCACGTCTTCGCCCTGGGCATTGATCAGCCATTCGCCGTAGAACTGGTTGTCGCCGGTGGCGGGGTTACGGGTGAAGGCAACGCCGGTGGCGGAGTTGTCACCCATATTGCCGAACACCATAGCCTGCACGTTGACGGCGGTACCCCAGTCGTCCGGAATACCCTCGATGCGGCGGTAGGCGATAGCCTTCTTGCCGTTCCAGCTCTTGAAGACAGCCTTGATGCCGCCTTCCATCTGGGCGCGGGCATCATCGGGGAATTCGGTGCCGAGCACCTCTTTCACCTTGGCCTTGAAGTTCTCGGCCAGGATCTTGAGCTCGTCAGCGGTGATTTCGGTGTCGCTCTTGTAACCTTTCGCAGCCTTGAATGCGTCAAGCATGTCGTCCAGCTGTTTGCGGATGCCCTTGCCGTCGGCGGGTTCGATGCCTTCGGATTTCTCCATCACGACATCGGCGTACATCATGATCAGACGACGGTAGGAGTCATACACGAAACGCGGGTTGTTGGTTTTCTTGATGAGTCCGGGGATGGTTTTGGAGCTCAGACCGATGTTGAGGACGGTGTCCATCATACCGGGCATGGAGCTGCGGGCGCCGGAGCGGCAGGAGACGAGCAGCGGGTTCTCCGCGTCGTCATATTTGAGGCCCATGATAGCCTCCACATTCTTCACACCGGCCCAGACCTCGTCCATAAGGCCTTCGGGGAGCTGGCAGTTGTTGGCGTAGTACGCCGTGCAGCACTCGGTGGTGATGGTCAGACCCGCAGGAACGGGGAGACCCAGCAAGCACATTTCAGCCAAGTTGGCACCCTTGCCACCCAAAAGATTCTTCATGTCAGCCTTGCCTTCGGCCTTCTTTCCGCCGAAAGTATAGACATACTTCACATTATTGTTCGTCATTTTCTAAGTGTTTAGGACAAAATTACTATTCTAAAATCGGCCGCGAAAATACAAAAAAAGCGGGTACGATTTATATGGACTTTGAAAAATAAAATATTTGTACCTTCGCGGCGATGAAAAAACTGGTTCTGATAGGGCTTGCATTCTTGATAACGACTTCGTTATCAATATTATATGCACAGAAGACCGTCGTGCGGTACGCGCCGGACGACGACGGGACGGTCTATACGTCCGTAGAGGCCGCGCTGAAAGCAGGGAAGGCTGTGTATCGGCTTAAATTAACGAAATTGGCGAACAGGGACTCTTTGCCGGAGGAGCTTTTCCAACTCACCGAGCTGCGCGAGCTCACGGTGAAGGGTTGCCGTCTGTGCCGTCTTAACCAGAACATCGGCAAGCTGACGAAGCTGCAGTATCTCAACCTCGACCACAACAAGTTGCTGCGGCTTCCAGAGAGCATCGGCCATCTCAGCGACTTGCGCACGCTCGTCATCTCCCGCAACATCCTCGAGGAGCTGCCCGAGAGCATCGGCAGTCTCCGCCAATTGGCCACCATCGACGCCTGGGGCAACCCGTTGTATGTGCTCCCCCACTCTATCGGCGAGCTCCGCAAGACACTACGCGTGTTGGACTTGCGGCAGATACCGCTCACCAAATGGGAGTACGAGGCCATGGAGCAGCTCCTCCCCGAAACCGACATCCTGTTCACCGACATCTGCGAATGCGAGAATCGGAGGGACCATGATTAAAAAACGAAGCGCGACCATTTGGCCGCGCTCCTTTTTATCAATTGCAAGCTGATTGATTAGTCGCCGAGGGTGGCCACCATCACAGCCTTGATCGTGTGCATACGGTTTTCGGCCTCGTCGAACACGATGGAGTTCTCGGATTCGAAAACGTCCTCGGTCACCTCAATGCCGTCCAGACCGAACTGTTTGTTCACATCGCGGCCAACCTGGGTTTCGAGGTTGTGGTAGGCGGGCAGGCAGTGCATGAACTTGCATTTCGGGTTGCCGGTGAGGGCCATCGTCTCCTTGTTGACCTGGTAGGGTTTGAGCAGTTTGATACGCTCGGCCCAGACTTCCACGGGTTCGCCCATGGAGACCCAGACGTCGGTATAGAGGAAGTCGCAGCCTTTCACGCCCTTCTTGACGTCGTCGGTGACGGTCACCTTCGCGCCGGTCTTTTTGGCGATTTCCTGGCATTGTTTCACGAGGGCTTTGTCGGGTTGCAGGGCTTTGGGAGCCACGATGCGGACGTCCATACCCATCTTCGCGCCGCCGACCATCAGGGAGTTGCCCATATTGAAGCGGGCATCGCCGAGGTAAGCGTAGGTCACCTGGTTCAGGGGTTTGTCGACATGCTCGCTCATCGTGAGGAAGTCGGCGAGGACCTGTGTGGGGTGGAATTCGTTGGTGAGGCCGTTCCAGACGGGGACGCCGGCGTATTCAGCCAGTTTCTCGACAGTAGCCTGAGCGAAACCGCGGTATTCGATGCCGTCGAACATGCGTCCGAGCACGCGGGCGGTGTCTTCCATAGACTCCTTCACGCCGATCTGGGAGCCGGTGGGTCCGAGATAGGTCACGTGAGCGCCTTGGTCGTAAGCGGCGACCTCGAAAGCGCAACGGGTGCGGGTGGAGGTTTTCTCGAAAATCAAGGCGATGTTCTTGCCTTTCAGACGGGGTTGCTCGGTGCCGGCGTATTTCGCGCGTTTGAGGTCGCGGGCCAGGTCAAGCATGAATTGGATTTCCGTCGGAGTGAAGTCCAACAGTTTCAGGAAGCTTCTGTTTCTTAAATTGAATGCCATACGTTTTTTGTATTAAATAATGATGAAAATTTTCCGGCGGCAAAGATACATTTTTTTAGGAAAAAGCGACGGGAGCAAGAGCCAAATTTAAAAGGAATTTATATCCGAAATTTGTGTACCTTTGCCGCTTTAAAAGATACATTGTATAAAATGGGTAAAAGCGGCATTAAAAAAGCTCTTAAGATCACGGCGTGGGTCGTCGGGGTGTTCCTCGCCCTCGACCTGCTGCTGGTGGGGCTGCTGTTTATACCCGCCATCCAAACCTTTGTGGTTCACAAGGTTACGGAATCCTTGAGTCAGGCTTGGGGCACAGAGATCTCCATCGGCAAGGTGCGGATCACCCCCACCCTCAAGCTCGTGGCCCGGGAAGTGGCCATCAAGGATCACCACCGCGAGAACATGTTCTATTCCGGCACCGTGAAGGGTCGGTTGCGCGGCATCAAGACCCAACCCTTCAGACTCCGCCTCGGCGATGTGGAGTTCAAAGACCTGGACGTGGTGTTGCGCACCTACAAGGGCGAGGACACCATCAACGTCGCCAAGTGGGCTTCCGTCTTCAAGTCCGACAAGCCCAAGCAGGGGTTCGTGCTCACCTCCAACTCGGTCAAAATCACCGACGGGCGGTTCGTGCTCATCAACGACAACATCCGGACGGTATTCGACACCACAGGCCGACCTGACATTGACTACGCCTTCCTCGAATTCGCCGACCTGAACATCAAGGCCAAAGATTTCCAATTGATCGGAGATGACGTTTCCATGAAATTCAAACAGCTGGCATTCAACCAATACGGAGGATTCCAACTTAAAAACTGCAGCGGGGACTTCCGCATCTGCGACACCACCCTGACGTTCCACAATCTGAAGTTGGTGACCCCGCAGAGCGACCTCGACCTCGACCTCGATTTCCGTTACGACGATTGGAAGAGTTATGGCGAATTCCTCGACTCCGTATATATCAAGGCGGCCATCCATCCTTCGACGTTAGCCATGGACGACATCGCCGGTTTCGCGCCCGCCATCCGGGGCATGGGCGAGGTCTTCCAGCTGCAAGCCGACACGGTTGAGGGCACCGTCACCGACTTCCGCCTGCGCAACACGAAAGTCGGCTGGCTCGACCAGAACCTCGTGCAGGGCGACATTGCCATCCGCGACGTCGTCCATTTCAAAGATGCCGAGTTCGATATCGTGCTGGATTCCACAGTATTCCATCTGCCCGACCTGGCGCAGTTCACGCTTCCCCAAGGCAAGACGCTGAAATCCAACAAGCTGCTCAACAAAGTGGGCACAGCCACCGTCTCGGGCACGTTTGGCGGAAAGCTCGACGACTTCGCGGCCGACCTGACCGCCGCCACGGAGTTGGGCACCGTGAAGGCCGCCGTGGTCACCGAGACCCGCGACGGGAAGCTCTTTCTCGACGGCGACCTCTCCTCCCCGAACTTCAACTTGGCGAAGCTGACGGGCAACCACAAGACCTTCGGTTCGTGCCAGCTGAGCGCGAAAGTGGATGCCCACACCAATTCCACAGGATTCACCGCCGACAATCTGAAGACCGTGCAGGCGCATCTCGACGGTGATGTCAGGCGGTTCCCGATTATGGGTTACCCGCTGCGCGACATCCACGTGGAAGGCGACTATCAGGAGGGACTCTACAACGCCAAGCTTCTGGCCGACGACCCCAACATCCAGTGCGACGCCATCGCGCAGCTGGACCACACCCAGAGCGTGCCTTTCCTGCAGGGCAGCATCAACCTGCTGAACCTCGAGGCCGGCAAAATCGGCGAGATACTGCCGAAAGTGGACTCTTCCAAGGCCAAAGGTTTGAACAAAGTCATCGCCGTCATGCAGCAGAACCCCGAGCTGAATTTGCGCTTCGACCATTTCCAAATCGCCGTCCACGGCACTAACATCGACGACTGCAACGGATTCCTCGGTTGCGACAATATCCGCATCAACATCAAGGACGACAGCATCTCCAACGAACGACTCCGTCTGACGGCCATCAACAATGAGAATGTGCACAAATACCTTCTCCTGTCCAACATCGCGAACATCACCTACGAGTCCTCCTACCCCATCGCCAGCGTCAAGGACTCGTTGCAGAGCATCGTCCACAACTTCCTGCCATCGCTGATTTCCGCCGTGAACGAGAACAAGACGCTCGCGCAGGTGCAGACCTCCGGCGCCGCCGATTTCATCAAGCTCAGTCTGCGCACCTACAATACGCGCACCCTCACCAAGCTGTTCTTCCCCGACATGCTCATCGCCCCCGGTTCCACGGTCGATGTTGACATTCGTGCCAACCATGTGGACGACCGCGTCACCGTTGACCTGCCGTTCTTCGGCATCCGCAACAAGGTACGCCTCCACCATTTCCACCTTGACGGGCAGACCACCGACCCCACGACCCTCGCGATGCTCCTGAGCGGCGACTCCGTCGTTGTGAACGCGGGCAAGACCGCCATTCTCTTCGACCGCGTGAACCTCGACGCCGACTTGGCCAACGACATTGTTCACTACAACCTTGCCTGGCACAACATCTTCAACTCCGACAGCAACTTCTCCAACCTCTCCGGCATGGCTGACATCAGCCGTTTTAACGACATCGTCGTCCGCCTCGACACCTCCCGCATCTTCCTGAAAGACTACGAATGCCATTTCAACGACAGCAATGTGGTACACATCCAGCCGCACCATTACGAAATTGAGAACTTGGTCTTCTCCACGCAAGGCAGTTCGGTGGCGCTGAACGGCGACTATGACACGCAGGACTCGAGCCGGTTGAGGCTGGCGGCGAAAAACGTCGATCTGTCCCTTATCAACCCGCTGCTCAACGGTTTGTCGTTCGAGGGAGCCATGTCGGCCGACCTGAACCTGATGAACCGGAACGGCCGGCGTCTCATCTTCGGCAAACTCATCACCGACGAGTTCAATATGAACGAGACGCGCCTGGGCGACCTGTTCCTTATGGCGGGTATCAATAACGAGAACAACATCCGCTTCGCCGGTGGTCTGTTCGAGAGCCAGGGGACCCGACTTGACTATGACTATCTCAACCATTTCTCCATTCGCGACTTCCAAGCCGAGAAGGACATCGTCGCCAATCTGAATGGATCTTACGAGAACAAAAAATTCCTCGTCACGGCGGAGTTCGACTCCTTGCAGGCCGACTTTCTGGAGCCGTTCCTGTCGGGGTTCAGCGACTACTTCTCCGGCGTGGCCTCCGGCAAGCTGACCTTCCACGCCGAGCCCGACTCCACCTATCTTGACGGGAAGGTACACGTGTTGGATGCCGTGTTAGGCATTGCGGCCATCGGCACTCGCTACCGCGTGACCGACCAAGACATTCTTTTCAATGACGAGGGTATCTCCTTCGGCAGGATGCTAGTACACGACAAAGACGGCAACACGGCCGTACTCACTGGCGACATCCGGCACAAGATGTTCAAGGACATGCGGTTAGACCTTAACGTTCACACCGACCGTATTCTCGCCATCAACTCTCCCCGCACCACCGATGCCGTCTTTTATGGCACCGGTTATGTGAAAGGTGACGTGCGCATTGCCGGCACCGGAGACGCGCTGTATTTCACAGGGCCTAACCTGCAGACCCTCAGCGGGTCGAAAATATATCTGCACGTGAGTTCCACCAACTCTGCATCGGAAGCCGACTATATCCATTTCGTGTCGCGCATCGACAGCACGACCACGGTTGAGTTGGCAGACACGAAATCGTCCACCAACCTGGACTTCGACTTCACCTTCGATGTCACCAAGGACGCCGACGTGGTGATTCTGTTGGATGCCATCGGGGGCACCATCAACGCCCGCGCCGACGGTCGTTTCCAGTTGTTGTACAACAGCAACAACGGCATTAACCTCTACGGAAACCTGCTGATGCACTCCGGCGAGATCAAGATTTCGCTGTTCGACGTTGTCAACAGCAACTTCAAATTGGTAAACGGCGGCACCATCAACTTCGACGGTCCATTGGAGAACATGACCGTGAACTTGAGTGCCTACAAGAGTTCCAAGACTTCGTTGGCGAGTATTCTGCCCAGCGAATATTTAGCGACGGCCAGCACGGATGTGAACTCTTACATCTACCTGAAAGGTCCGCTCATGCGCCGTATCGAACCGACGTTCGGGTTCGAGTTGCCCAACAGCAGCAATGAGATACGCAACCTCTTCTACAGTGCCATCGACACGCAAAACACGGAAAACATGACCAAGCAGTTCGCTTACTTCATGGTCACCAACAGCTTCATCCCGGAGGACATGTTTGCCCAAACTGGCACTGGCATTCCGGGTATGAACATGCTCAGCAACATGGTCAACAACATGCTGAGCAATGTCATCGACAGCAGGCGCGGCGGCTTCGGCATCACCTACAACCAGGCCACGGAGACCACCTCGGCGGAGTACGGTGTGAGGGCCAACGCCAACCTCTTCAACGAGCGGGTGCAGATGTCCACCAGCATCGGCTACTACGACGACCGCAAAGTGACCAACGCGTACCAAAACATCTACGGAAACCTCGAGGTAGAGTACCTCATCAACCCGGCGGGTACCTGGCGGGTGAAGGCCTACACCCGCATCGGTGACCGCGACGACCTCTTCTACTATTTCGACGAAGGTTTCAACAACTACGTGGCTGGGGTCGCTTTGATGTACAAGCAGGACTTCGACTTCCGGAAGCGCAACCGTTCCAAGAAAACCCGTAAAGATAACCCAAAGACAGACCAATGAACAACAACCACCGCAATGCCATCGCCATCCTGATCGGACTGGGAATCATCGTCTTTTTTCTATGGTTCTTCTCCGACATTGTCATCTATATCTTCATCGCCTTCCTGCTCTCGCTGTTAGGTTCCCCGTTAGTGAAGCTGCTCACGCGCATCCATATCGGCAAGTGGAAGTTCCCGTCATCGTTGGCGGCGGGCATCACCTTGGTGGTCATCATCGGCGTTATCGCGCTGCTCTTCTACCTGCTGATTCCGGCCATCGTCAATGAAATCAAGTACTTGACCACCCTCGACATTTCATCCGTCGGCGAGAGCATCCAGGATTGGCTCAACCAATACGACAAGCCGCTGCGTAAGTACGGGGTGTTGGAGCGCCGCCAGCATGTCACCGACCTGCTGAATGCGGAATGGTCCGCTTTCGTCAAGCGAATCAGCATGTCGAGCATTGTGAGCGGGACGGCCAGTTTGATCGGTTCGTTGTTTGTGGCGCTGTTCTCCATCCTGTTCATGACCTTCTTCTCGCTCAAGGACCACAAAATCTTCTTCAAGATGGTGCGCAGCTGGTTGCCCAACCGCTACCAGGACAACTACGACCACATCCTCGAGGCCACGGGCAAGCAGTTCACCTCCTACTTCCGGGGCGTGATGGTGGAGATGTTCATCGTGGGGTTCCTCGAATTTCTGATTTGCTTTATCCTTGGGGTGCCCAACGCGCTGCTCATCGGTTTCATCGGCGGCATGTTGAACATCATCCCCTACGTGGGCACGCTCATCGCCATCGTGTTGAGCCTCATCGTGGGTGTCACCTCGCTGCTTCCCACCACCCCGGAGATGTCGCTCGTATGGGCCACGGTCATCAAGATCGCGGGGGCGTTCCTCGTGGCCAAGATGACGGACGACTTCATCCTGCAACCTTTCATCTACGGGCGTCAGACGCACTCGCACCCGTTGGAAATCTTCATCGTCATTTTGGCGGCCGGCTACCTCGGCGGTGTCTTCGCCATGATTTTCGCCGTGCCCGCCTACACGCTGCTGCGCATCGTCGTGAGCGAGTTCTTCGGTACCCAATTCGCCACCGCGGATGAGCGGGAGAAGATGCTGTCGGATGATGTGTGATTTGTGATTTGTGATTTGTGATTTGTGATTTGTGACTTGTGATTTGTGACTTGTGATTTGTGACTTGTGATTTGTGATTTGTGATTTGTGACGTATAGGAAAGTAAGAACAACTGAGAGATTCATTATCGATTATACATTGTAAATTATACATTGTACATTGTACATTATAAAAGCTATGTCAAATTTCGGATTCACCATAAAGAAGACGCGCTCGTTCAACCTGAGTCAGGCGGACTTGCGCAAAGCGAACAAGCTATTGGAGGAGGTTCCCTCCTATCGGAAATGCATCGGCTGCGGTGGCTGCACGGCCACCTGCACGGCGCGACAGTTCACGGATTTCGACATCCGCAAGGTGCACAACACCTTCCGTAGAGGTCAGTACGACAGGCTCGCCGACGAGCTGCGCAAGTGCATGCTCTGCGGGAAGTGCACGCTCGTGTGCCCTCGCGGCGTCAACCTGCGCTCGTTGATCATCAACATGCGCCAGTTATTAACCCCGTCAAACGAAACTTTCTAAGCCATGGCGAACTTTCATCCTTTCGTAGTACCATTTGTGTTGGGCACCATCGCCCTCTTCGTCATCTGCGGCTACAAATTCGTCCGCTGGATCAAGCAGTTCGACCGAAAGCAGCAGGCGCTCATCAAGAAGAACATTTTCTCCACGCGGATTGTGCCCGCCATCTGGGAGATGTTCTGCGAGTGCCTTTTGCACCTGCGCATCAGCAAGAAGAACTGGCGGTTGGGCTATATGCACCGCAGCATCGCCTTCGGTTGGTTCCTGCTCATCGTGGTGGGGGCCATCGAGAGCCGCATCGGCATCAAGGGGCCGTTCCATTTCTGGTGCGCCATCTTCTACCGTTTCTTCCACCACAACATCCCCGCCAACGGCACCGAGATGTTTTTCACGCAGCTCATGGACCTGCTCCTGCTCTACGTGCTTTCGGGTCTCTTCCTCGCCCTCGTGAAGAAGATTCACTCCCGCGTCCTGGGCATGCAGCGCACCACGAAGCACACCACGATGGACATCATCGCGAAGATCTCGCTGTGGGCCATCTTCCCGCTGCGACTGCTCAGCGAGTCTGTCACGGCTCGACTGTACGCCAACGGCGGCTTCCTGACGCAGACCCTCGGCGACCTTTTCAGCCGCCCCGTGGCCGACTTCCTCGAGCTGCCCCTCTGGTCGCTCTACTCCATCGCCCTCTGCGTCTTCTTCCTGATGTTGCCCTTCACCCGCTACATGCACATCTTCGCCGAAGTGTTCCTCATCTACTTCCGCAAGTTGGGGCTCCGCGACAGCGTGAAGATGACCGGCTATACGAAATACGAGCTGAGCGCCTGCTCGCGTTGCGGTATGTGCATCGACCGTTGTCCGCTCTATAACACGTTGGACATCAACGACGTGCAGAGCGTCTATCTGCTGCGGAATCTCCGTAACTTAGAGCACCACCAGGACATCCTCGCCGCCGGCAAGAACTGTCTGATGTGTCACCAGTGTGCCGAGGACTGTCCCGTGGACATCGACCTGATGAGCATCCGTCGCATCTCCCGCGACAAGGGCGACACCGACATGGCCGACAACTACCGCTACTTGGATCCGGTGAAGGGGTTCAACGCCATCGGGCGTGTGGCCTACTTCGGCGGCTGCATGACGCAGCTCACCCCGACCATCTCCGAATCGATGAAGACCATCTTCGAGGCCGCCGGGGTGAAATACTGGCATTTGGACGGTGAACGGGCCATCTGTTGCGGCCGTCCGCTGATGCAGCAGGGGTTCAACAAGCAGGCCGCCGACTTGCGCCGCAAAATCACGGAGCTGATCGGTTCCTGCCACGCCACCGCGCTCGTCACCTCCTGCCCCATCTGCTACAACACCTTCAAACACGAATACAATCTCAACGTTCCCGTCTATCACCACACCGAGTATCTCGACATGCTCATCAAGAGCGGCAAGCTCGCGGTGAAGCAGACCGGCACCACGTTCACCTACCACGACCCGTGCGACCTCGGGCGCGGCTGCGGCGTTTACAAGCAGCCCCGCGAGGTGCTGAAAGCCGTCGGTCAGCTGAAGCAGATCTCCGCCGAGAAGGAGAACAGCGTCTGCTGCGGCATGAACCTCGGCAACACGGTGATCTCGCTCGACCAGCAGACGAAGATCCGCGACAAGTCCCTGCAGATCCTCACCGAGCCGAGCCCCGACGTGGTGGTCACCGCCTGCCCGATGTGCAAGAAGGCCTTCAAGCACGGCACGGAGGCGAACGTGAAGGATATTGCGGAGGTGGTGGCGGAAGCAGTTAATAGTTAATAGATAATAGTTAAGAGTTAAGAGTTGGTTGTGAGGTGTGAACGTATTGGTATTCATAGTATTCGGGATTTTCGTTGTCTGTGGGATTGCAGGCACCATATATTTTAATAAGATGGTGAATATCCTGCAGGAGGAGAATGTTCCTACGACTTTTGCGGATAGATGTTTTTTCCCGTTTAATTTAAGGAACAAATTCATCCATTTCGTCCATATTTGTCCAGACCGAGAAAAGCAGGCTGAATACATGAAGGTTTACAAGAGAGACAGGCTTTGTATAGGAATCTCTTTAGGCGTTTTTGCGCTGTTCATTCTTCTTATGCTATTACCAAAATAAATTCTCGCGGCTGACAATTCACCAAAAGGTTATCGCCGACACACCGGGGTACGGTCTAACTCCGGTCTAACTCCGATGTAACTCCGATGTAACTCCGATACAACTCCGATCAACTCCGATCAAACTCCGATCAAACTCAAATACAAGAAATGTAACAATATGAAGAGATTCTTGATACTCTCTGTCGTAATACTTGCCTTCTCGGCGCAGGCGCAGCAAGTTCCTGATCCAGTCTATCTGGAGCGATTGCAGGCGATGTCGGACGCCGACCAAGATGCAAGGCGAATGTTGGACAGCGAACTGGGCAAAGATTCGGTATGGCGGGTTATCCATAGGGTGGATGCCGCCAATCTCATAGAGCTCAAGCAATTGATCGCCGAACGCGGATTCCCTACATTGTCCAGGGTTGGCTACAAATGCTGCAACCTCGCCTCGCTTATCGCGCAGCACCAGCCGCCGGAGTTCCTGCACTGGTACTTAGGACAGGCCAAAGCCGCCGCCGACACTGGAGATTTTGACCTTACGTGGATCGCCTATATGACCGACCGCGACTTAATCTACCAGGGGAAACCGCAGCTGTACGGTACCCAATTTCATGGTCAGGACGGTATCACGGCACTCAAACCCATTGCGGACATCGAACACCTGGCCGAGCGGCGTGAGCGTGTCAATCTGGGACCGATTGAGGGCTATCTCGCCAGCTATGATCTGACCGAAATCCTCATCCACCCGGCGCTTGTGAACTACAACCAGTACAGTCTGCACTGCCATGTCGACAGCGACACCATGCGGGTGTCGGGAACCTGTTACTTCTCCCACGAGAACAACTATCGAAATCACCTCTTACTATCGCAGACCATCAGAATCGACTCTCTTAGCATGGGCGGTTGGCGGCGCAACGGCGACACCATCACCTTCGCAGGGCATCCCGTCAAGGCGGAGTTCGCCTACGCTTTCCCGCTGGCCGACCTCCGCGCTTCCGACGGCGCCATCGTGCTGCGGCGCGAGGGCAACTGGTACCCGCACCGCAACAGCGAGCTGCTGACGGCGAATGTCCATATCGAGGCGGAGGACTACTATCTTATCGGAGGGACGGTAATGACACCGGCGTATGAGTTGCACCTTATACTGCTGCCGAAAGAGAACTACACCTGCAAGGTGATGGACAGCCCGACGCGACCGTTCCTTTTCTACCGCGCAGCCAGCGACACAACCTCTTATCCGGAAGCATTTTACAACGAGTTCATGGACTCCTACGGCTTCTACAGCTCCTTCTTCAATGATTCGCTCTCGCAAAAGCCGATGAACATCGTGGAGATTGGCGACCCTGAATTTGTGATGTGCCAGTCGTTGCGTGACATGATCATCTTCGGCCATTATTTCTACGATGTCTATACCTTGATGCCCGATTTCTCGTGGATACCGCACGAGGTGGCGCATCAATGGTGGGGCAACAGCCTCTTTTTCGGACATCGGGATTATGCCCTGAGTGAAAGTCTGGACGAATACATCAAGTTGCAATTCCTCAAGAGCCGTGAGCACGGTTACAAAGAGCAGATGAGCTATTACAAATACGCGATGAAGCTGGCCGAAAAGCGGCTGCCCGTGGCCGACATCCGCAATGTGGAACCGCAGGACGCGTCCATCGCCATCTACAACACTGCTCCCTATCGCTTGGAGAAATCCGGCCATGCGAAAGTCAATGAGCTTTTGCAGCAACTGTATCAAAAGCATAAAAACACGGTGGTCAGCCGCGAGGTTTTCCTGCGGGAGTGCGGGGCATTGAAGGGCTGGTTGAGGGGAAAATAACAAATGTGACCTTGGCTTCTTTATAAAACCTAAACAATAAAAACTATAATGAACAATATCCCCCAAATAGACGAACTTAACGTTACCCAAAGTATCCGCGACTACGTCAAGGAGCACATCATCCCGTTGTACGACAACTTCGACAAGGCGCACCGGCGCGACCATGTGCGCATGGTGATTTCTCAGAGCATAGACTTGGCGGCGCAGATGGATGTGGATGCGGACATGGTGTATGTCATCGCCGCCTACCACGACATCGGGCTGTGCGAGGGACGGGAGCACCACCATGAGGTGTCGGCGCGGATGCTGCTCGCCGACAACGAATTGCGGAAGTGGTTCTCGGAAAGCCAACTGCAGACGATGGCGGAAGCCGTGGAGGATCACCGCGCCTCCTCCGACCACGCGCCGCGCAGTCTCTACGGGCGCATCGTGGCCGAGGCCGACCGCTTCATCGACCCCGACACCATCGTCCGCCGCACCGTGCAGTACGGCATGGAACACTACC